>Ga0209204_1000221_pt1:0-35000 | contig 65527 bp, 43 predicted proteins | sample AD_JPNMR2_MetaG_FD_184425 | JGI IMG/M metagenome (GOLD analysis project Ga0209204, IMG submission 184425) | Active sludge microbial communities of municipal wastewater-treating anaerobic digesters from Japan - AD_JPNMR2_MetaG (SPAdes) (version 2) | ecosystem: Engineered > Bioreactor >...
AGAAAGGTTCAATGGTAAATTTGTGAATATCTATTGGTCCTTGCCCGCCAGAAGGCGAAGGTGTTGTCGAAGGGACACCTGAAGGTGAAGGTGTTGTTGAGGGGATACACGAAGGTGAGCCAGAAGGCATTCCAGAAGGTGTTGTCGAAGGGACACCTGAAGGTGAAGGTGTTGTCGAAGGGATACCCGAAGGTGAGCCAGAAGGCATTCCAGAAGGAGTCGTTGAAGGGACTCCGGAAGGTGTTGAAGAAGGTGAAGGCGAAATTATTGGTATACATAGTGCTGACCAGGATGGAGATAATAAAATAAGCCTTATTGAATTGCTCAGGGTTATCCAGTTATTTAATACCAATGGGTATCATTGTGCATCAGGAACGGAGGATGGATTTGAGCCCGGTATTATAGGAGATAAGACCTGTACACCTCATACTTCCGATTATAATCCACAGGATTGGAAAATAGACATTAGAGAATTATTGCGATTGATACAAATCTTCAATGTTGGTGGCTACCACTACTGTCCAGATGAAGGAACAGAAGACGGTTTCTGTCTTGGGCTTGGAGGTGCATAATTTAAAATAGAAATTTGATTAACAGAGGGCAACCTTTACATAAGGTTGCCCTAATGTTTTTATAAAGGAAATAGGTAGTTCAAACATTGGACAAATAAATCAGTTTCTTTCCACTCCTTTGAATTCGAATAGGTTAGCATCGAGGGAAGGAATCTCTTGTTGAAATCGGATGTGACCATCGTTAAAAGTGCCTATTTGAAAATTATCAGAAACAGTATGTTTTATAATAATACCATCATTGCCAAGTTCCCAGTCCTTTGTAGATGTTGTGAATTTTAATTCCCTCGCTATTCTGTCTGCATTTGCCACGGCTAATATGACTTTCCCTTCTGATGAGTACCAAGGCATGGTTATTAGTAGACTTCCACGGCGTAGGAATGATTTTCCACCTTCTTTGCGATATGCATATACAGACAAACATATTTCTTCCCATGTGTCAGATGAATGTTCCGTTAAAGGTTTAAGCATCTCTCCATTCAAGAATACCTCACGGAATTGATGATGTAGCTTCGCCAATTTTATGGCGAATTCTAAAACGTCCTTTCGTTGGGTCCAAAGTTCTTTTTTATAATTAGCAATCATAGGTTGTTGTCCCCAAGCCCACGCACATGCTTGTTCATAACAGAATTGGGTATTCCATCGTGTGTCTAACAATTTCAACGGTTCTTTTGGGGCAAACTCCTGAGGCCAGAGCGTATCATAAGGCGGTTCTGTTAGAGAAGCGTAATTGCCAAATTGAATAGCAATGGGATGATAAACCGCCTGAAATAAAGGCATAGCACGCCAGCCATCATTACCAGCATATCGGTCTTTACTAACCTGTAAGCTAAGAAATAAATCAAGGAAAGGTAACCATGCTTCACCGCATCCTTCACCTGCAAGAACGACTTTGTCAGTCTTTTCTCTGTATATAGAATTAGTTGACTGACAATTTTCTCGTAGGCGGGCTACCAAGTGTTGAAAACCCTGAATCCAGAAATTTTTACCCCCAGGAACATGACCATGGTTGGTGGCAAAACATGGGAGAGAACTACATGCCTGGTCTAAATAATATCCGTCAATAGGTGTATCATGCCATGTCGACAGCATAACCTTTAATAAAGTTTCCCTCCAAAATTCTGTCCCCATACACATAGTGACACAAGGGGCTTTATTAAAAATATTATAGACTTCCGGATGTAATTTTCCATCATTACCAAGAACAGCAAATTGTTCCGCCTGTTTCTCTTTCCATGAATTGGTTTGCATACCCCAAAGCCTTTGGTTAACATATATTAAGGTATGTATGCCCTTATGATGGGCATCCTGGACAGATGTTATAAATTTTTCTTGTCCTTCTCTGGGTGGTAAATATTCTGGGAAACCTGTGTCATACGCACAGCCATGCCACCAATGCCAAAGCACAGAGACAGGAAGATGCAATCGTTCAGCCATGTCAATTGCTGGGACAAGAACTTTGTCCGATTCCATACGGTTCCATATCCATAATGCTGTCTGCTCAACCCACGGTGCAGTTTGTCCCCTTGCTTTACCGCTCTGTACCGACCATGATTGTTTTCTTGCCCAGTCACGGTAAAGTAATGCCATATCAAACCAGTTTCCACAAATTGATGATAAGCAAACAAAATAAGGTAGGGAATAATCGGTGATAGGAGAAGAAATGAGATGTTTCCATTCCAGACATCCTTTATTTCCATCTCCAGCAATGTGGGCTTGCTTAAAATTTTGTTGCCAGTCCTTTATCCATAACATCATTCCGTGTTGTGCGGTATTATAAAGACCTATCCATTGCATAGACAAAACCCCAGGGTATTCCCACGTGCGATTCCCGACGAAACCAGTTTTTACGTCAGGATAAGCATCACTATCATAAATCTCGCCCATCCAATAGGGGATAACAAGATGTGTTGATTTATCCATAGTCACATGAGTTACTTTGGGGAATATAATCTCCTTTATAAAATATTCTGGAATAGAACAGCGAAAAGACACTTCTAACGAATCAAAAGCAATAGGTTTGCAGAGAATAACCACTTCATAAGGTATACTCTGATTTGCAACATTTTTTACAATCCCATTCCATTTTAAAGTATAACTATTGTCATCTTCCGCAAATGAGAAAGAAACCTCATCATTAGGCGAGATATTCGATGGAGTTCCTACTATTTCCCATATTGGGCATGGAGGCGAAAACACAAACGTATGCTTCGGCTGACCTATATACCGCCATTCTGTAAGTAAACCATGTCGATTTTCAAATACCCATTGTGTCTTACCACTATTTATAATAAGCTCTTGTGCATGAATACGAGTGATAAGGAGCAGGTTCACAACTAAAAACAGAATGTATGTATTGCGATATAATTTCATGACCAAAACCTTGTTCTAAAGATATTTAGAATTAAAATACATTATTAAAGTATAATGTACTCTATCTCGAAGTATAAAGAGGAATGCTATGGAATTTCTAAAGGGTAAAGTTGCTATTGTTACTGGTGCAGGTAGAGGTATCGGAAGAGCAATTGCACTTACGTTAGCCGATGCTGGCATCTCAGTTGCTATTCTTTCGCGAACTGAATCCGAAGTTCAGGAGACTGCAAAACAGATTCTGGCAAAAGGAGGGAACGTATTACCAATTGTGGCAGATGTCACAGAATCGGAGCAGATTCGTCAGTGTGTCAATTCAGTTATCCAACAATGGGGTCGCATTCATATTTTGGTTAATAATGCAGGTTTTGCACGATTTAAACCTTTTATCGAGTTAACACTCGATGAATGGAATCAAACATTAAACGTAAATCTAACAGGAACATTTATTGTAACAAAGGCAGTGGTACCCCACATGATAGAACACAAAGAAGGTATTATCATTAACATTTCCAGCGTGTCAGGATTACGGCCTATTCCAAATCAGTCAGCATATTGTGCTTCTAAACATGGAGTAAATGGTTTAACTACGACACTTGCGATGGAATTAAAGCCTTATAATATCCGTGTTCATGCCATCTGTCCAGGTGGGGTTCTTACGCGATTAAGTGAAGAAAATATGCCAGAACGTGATAAAAGTGACTGGATGCTTCCAGAGGATGTCGCTCATACCGTTATGTATTTCTTAACCCAACACCCCAGAGCCACAACAGATATAATTTATTTGCGACGTTATGGTAGTGTACCATTAGGTGGATGAAATGAAAAAAATAAGAGAGATATAGCATGGACCCCTATTTGTCAGAAATTCCATTCACACCTAAAGAATTCGGTCAAGAAGAAATAGAGGGAGTTATTGAACAAATTATTTACGAACATGCAGGTAGCGGTTTTTTCGTGGCTCGCTTGCGTCGTAAAGATACCAACCACCTTATCACGATTGTTGGCAAATCTCTGCCCGTATCTCAGGGGACTACAGTATGTGTCTCCGGATATTGGATAAATCATCCTCGATTCGGACCGCAATTCCAAACACAAAAAATGGAGTTAGTTCAACCTTCCTCTACAGAGGCGGTGGCTCAGTTTTTAGCTTCAGGTGCAATTCCCGGTATTGGCACCAAATATGCAGAACGGATTATAAAAACCTTCGGGTCCGATGTTCTTCATGTTTTAAACCATGAGCCAGAACGGTTAACATTAGTCCCCCGCTTAGGTAAAAAACGGGCAGAGAAGATATATCAGGTCTGGAAGGAGAAGCAAGAATTCTTAGAAGTTCTTCTGTGTCTCCAAGAGTATCACATCCCCATCGGTTTAGCCACAAAGTTATATAAATATTATGGGAATCAAGTGCTCACCTTCCTTCGAGAAGACCCATTTCAAATAGCATCTGAAGTTCAAGGAATAGGCTTCAGAACAGCAGACCGTATAGCAAAGCAATTGGGCATAGCACCTGACCATCCCAGTCGCATTGAGGCTGGCATTCGATATACATTGCAAGAAGCAGAAAGCGATGGGCATGTCTTTTTAAGAGAGGACGAAGTAGTTAAATCAGCTTCAGAACTCCTCCAATTGGAAGAGTCTCAGATTATAAATGTACTACATGATATGCAAGCATCGAATAAGGTATATATTGAAGAACAATCGGTCTATTTGCCATTTCACTATTTCGTTGAAGAGGAATGCGTAAAACACCTAAAACGAATTTTTAATACGCCATCAGGACTTCCAAAGCATTTGCCTTTATCTGAGTTTTTATCCTCTCAACATTCAGGACTACCGATGCTTAACGAGGAGCAACAGGAGGCAATACGTCAGATATTTAAATCAAAAATAACAATTATTACAGGTGGACCAGGGACAGGGAAAACAACATTAATCAAGAGTCTGGTTTATTTCCTGAAAGACTATCCAGTACAGATTGTTCTAACAGCCCCAACTGGTAGGGCAGCTCGACAGATGGAAGCGATTACAGGACATCCAGCATGCACAATACACCGATTATTAGAATTTAATCCAAAGGATGGAGAACCAAATCGAAATGGGAAAAACCCAATCTTCTGCAATTTACTTATTGTAGATGAAAGTTCAATGGTCGACCATGTTCTGTTTTTACATCTACTTCGTGCAGTACCTTCCACTACTCACATCGTCTTTGTCGGTGATGTTGACCAATTACCTTCAGTCGGACCAGGAAATGTACTTTTTGACCTTATCGCAAGTGAAGTTTTTAATGTGATACGGTTAAAAACAATATTTAGACAATCCGCACAAAGTGGAATAATTCTCAATGCACATAGAGTTAATCAAGGGAAATTTCCGGAGTTTAACCAGACAGATTTTTTCTTCATCCGTCGAGGAGAAAGCCCAGATGCTTTACAAACATTGCTCCATATTGTTCAGGAACGAATACCAAAAAAGTTTGGCTACGACCCGATTAGAGACATTCAGGTATTAGCACCATTACGGCGTGGTGATGCTGGAGTTCATCATCTAAACTACCGATTACAGGAAGCACTTAATCCAAAAGGAAAACCTATACCACATTCCTCATTTCGTATCGGTGATAAGGTAATGCAAATTAAGAATAATTATGAAAAAGAAGTTTTCAATGGTGATATTGGTATCATTACAGATGCGAACCCAGAACAAGGTTATATTACTATAGTTTTTGAACCAAGTCACCCTGTAATTTATACATTTGAACAGCTGGACCAGATTAGTTTGGCATATTCAGCAACGGTACATAAGGCTCAGGGGAGCGAATATCCTGTTGTTGTCTTACTAATGTTAGCACAACATTATCTTCTCTTACAGAGAAATGTATTGTATACCGCAATTACAAGGGCAAAGAAATTAGTAACTATCATTGGGTCACCAAATGCTATTCAAAAGGCACTACATTCAACCCACTCTGTCCGAAGAAATACACGATTAACAGAACGAATTAAAACGTCTTTTAAATATGACTATATAGAGTGATATACTGGAAATGAATAATTGGGACTAAAAACGGTAGGCAAAAGATACATGAAATTAAATAACTCGTCCGAATCACAGATACGAAGAGCACCTGAACCCGGTGTGAGAGGGTTCCTTCTTTTATTTTGCCTTATTCTCATCTTCGGCACACCTTTCGTAGCAATATACAATCTAATCAATGATTTTCAGAATGCATCCGGTGATTTTGACTATATCCCTGGCTTACGTTTGTTTTTAATTGTAGAATCCGGAATACGTGCAACCATAATCCTGTTTAGTATCCTCGCAGGAGCAAGCATCTTATCCCTTTGGAGTAGTGCAATACTTCTCACAAGGGCTTACTTGATTACCTTTTTATGTTCATTACTTTTAGGAATAGCCCTTTTATTTCTGCTGGTGGAATTTCCAGTGGATTATTATGACCTGGTTCTACGCAAGCTTTCCTTTGAAACCATTTCTTCTTTGCTTTATTTTGTTGTGTGTTATTTATATATCAATTTTTCAAAGAGGGTTCGTGTTACCTTTCCCGAATCCTTTCCTGAAAAGAAAACAATAAAACATGATAGGAGCAAAGAACAATGAATTTCCGTATCCTCTCATCGATATTTCCAAGGAGAATAATAAACAAAATAGAACGAGTTTTAAACGCACGCGAAAACCCAATTATATTTGTTTGTGACGAACACAAAAAATCATATTCAGGTGCACTACTGGCTGTTACGTATATGAAGGATATGGAATCTGCTTTAACATGTGTAGATACGTTAAAAAATGAATATAACTTTCTGTTTTATATGATTGCAGATGCTATAGATAGCCGTGAAGGAATACCAACAGGTAGTGCTCGACGGATGGTAAAAATAGCAGAACTATTAGGCAAACAACTTCATTTGTCCAGCTCACAGCTGTGGGTATTAGAGCATGCTTGCGTATTAAGGGATATTGGAAAAGTTAAAGTTTCTAACGACATTCTACTCAAGAAAACGGTGCTTTCGTATGAGGAATGGATGATGTTGAAATCTCATGCACAGCTCGGGGCAGATATGTTAAAAGAATTCGGTGTTTTCCCTGAACTTGTTGAAGTCATTGCGTCGCACCATGAAAGCTACGACGGGGACGGTTACCCTTTAGGTTTGCAGGGTGATGAAATTCCTTTCCTGTCCCGTGTGCTGAAGGTAATTGATGTTTATTGTGCTATAACATCGCCACGAATGTACCGTATGGGTTTCGCCACAAGAGAAGAAGCACTTATTCACTTACAAGAAGAACGGGGAAAACATTTTGACCCTGAGGTGGTAGACGCCTTTTTAGAAATTGACGTTGAGAGTATAGACATTCAATACTAATTTTGTTGGTCACCATACAAATTGATGAGATACTGAATAATATCTGGGCTGTGCCAATTTGTGCTTCCTGTATAACGATAAACAATCTCACCTTTTTTATCAACTATTAAACCGCAGGGAATTTTGTCTCCACAGAGTATTTTTATAAGCTTATTCTCAACACGAATGATAGGAAGTGTGCAACTTAATTCTTGGCGAACCTTGTTAATTTCCTTGACATCACTCTCAGTAATTGCCATAATGGGAATCTGAAATTGTATTAACTCTTCATAAAGTTTTTGGACAGTTATTAATGTAGAGAGACAATGGACACATTCTGGATCCCAGACAAGGATAAACATAGGTTTGTTTTTGTACGTTTCAAAGGGAACATCATCCCCCTTATCATCCTTCCCACTGAATGTGTAATCAAAATGCTCTGAACCCAAAATAGGAGGTGTTTTAAGCGAGTCTGCCTCTTTCTTTGCTAACCAGAATTTTAGGCTGTTGGCTGTGATGATTATGGTAATAACAATAGTAAACAATGTGATTAGAACACCAGAAAAACAACCAAGTAGGAAAGGTTTCCATGGTTTATTTTTAACTCCGCTTTCATTCATGGTTATGGGCTTCCCCTTCTTGGTTATTTGGTGATTCCTGTGGATTATTCGACGCCTCCTTCTTATGAGTGTCCATCTCCTGCCAGTGTTTTAATCGTTCAAGAAGTGTCAATTCCGTACCACGTGGTAATGGACGATAGAATATGCCCCTGGGTAGGCCATAGTCCTGTGGAATATAACCTTCTTCGGCATCGTGTGGATACTGATACCCTACACCATGCCCTAACATTTCAGCACCACGATAATGAGTATCTCTTAACGCCTGAGGTACTGGGACAGTTGTTTGCGACTTAACCATCTCCATTGCCTTGTCAATAGCAAGGTAAGACGCATTACTTTTTGGGGCACAAGCAAGGTAGGTTACTGCTTGAGCCAATATAATTCGTGCTTCAGGCATACCTATAAACTCGGTAGCCTGCCATGCAGAGACAGCAACGACAAGTGCCATCGGGTCAGCATTGCCGATGTCCTCAGATGCGGAGATACAAAGACGACGAGCAATAAATCGCGGAGGCTCACCCGCTTCTAACATCCGTGCCATCCAATATAAAGCAGAATCAGGATGACTACCACGGATGCTCTTAATAAACGCAGAGGCAATGTCATAATGTTCATCCCCTGTTTTATCATAGTGGAGTAATTTTTCCAAAACACAGTTTTGAACCAAAGGCAAATCAATTATCAACTTGTTCCCTTCGTGAGGAGCAGTTAATATCGCCAATTCAAGAGCATTTAGAGAACGACGTGCATCTCCCTCACCATAACGTGCTAAAAATTGTAGAGCCTCCATCTCAATAACAATATTGTATTTGTCAAAACCACATTGGGGATGTTTTAAGGCATTCTGTAAAATATGCATAATTGCGTCTTCACTAAGGGGTTCAAAACGGAATATCTGCGAACGCGATAATAAGGGTGAAACGACACTAAAATATGGGTTCTCCGTAGTAGCACCAATTAAGATAACATGCCCCATTTCTACATCAGGAAGCAATGCGTCTTGTTGGGCTCGATTAAAACGATGTATCTCATCAATAAAAAGGATAGTTCTACGTTTTTCTCTTTGCAATCGATAGCGAGCCTTTTCTAATAAGGCACGCAATTCTTTTACATTTGAGGTAACTGCATTGATAGGCTCGAAATATGCCTTCGTCCGTCGAGCGATAATCCTTGCCAAAGCTGTTTTGCCTGTACCAGGCGGACCCCATAAGATTAAGGATGTTAAACTATCTGTTTCAATGGCTTTACGCAACGCCTTGTTCGGCCCCAATATGGCTTCCTGACCTATCAGCTCATCTATGGTTCGCGGACTTACACGGCGAGCCAATGGGATATTCACTGAAGAATCGTGATGCTCTGTATCATCAAATAAATGTTCCATGATTAGAAACTTATATGTATGTTTACCTATATGCTATTTCTTCTCTTGTTTTAATTTTAATTGTTGAATATGTGCTTCGTAAAATTCCCTTAAACTGCGATGGGTACCCTGACCCTGTTCCTTGATAAATGCTAAGGCTGTGCGTGGATGTTGATTTAACACACCCGTAACAAGGTAAGGAAGTTCGTAACCCCATTTCAGGGTCTCTTTCAATGCGATAAAATACTTCTCAATTAAATCCAAAACGGGTCTCAAATCATATTTCGGATTATCCATAAAACTTAGTATCAACTCTGTTGTGCAGTTACCCGCCGCTCTACCCATACCATATAAACTACAATCAACAAATTGGGCACCAGCCAAAACTGCTTCAATAGAATTTGAAAATGCTAACTGACGATTATTGTGTGTATGAATACCAATAGCCTTCCCAGGTAATGCATGAATATATTTCTCAGTTAAATATCGAATATGTTCCGAATAGTAATACCCAAAACTATCAACAATGTAAACCAAATCCACATTAGAAGTTGCTATCTTCCTTAACGCTTCGTTAATTAATGCCTCATCTACCGTTGACACAGCCATCAAATTCAGACTAACTTCATAACCCAATTCTTTCATGTGCTCCGCAATTATTAGCCCTTCATCTACTTCTGGAACATAACAAGCCACACGAACCATCGAAACAATACTTTGTGACTTCGGAATAAAGTCATTGAGGTTCGTTCTGCCTACATCACACATCACCGCTACTTTTGTCCTGCACTCATAGGCAACATCACGTAAATCCTCCTCATCACAAAAACGCCACGGACCAAATTCATCTGGAGAAAAAACCCGTTTATCTGCACGATAACCCAACTCAACATAATCAACCCCTGCCTCCGCTAATCCATGAAAAATTTCTTTGACCATACTTTTGGGAAAATCCCAATTGTTCATTAAGCCACCGTCACGAATAGTTACATCCAATATCTTCATTTCAGGCCGATACATAATACTGATACTCCAAATAGCGTTTATGTTACGTATTAATTGGCAAATTTCTTAGTTGTCAAAATATTGTAAAGGATTTTACAATTTGTTTATAATTAACTGGATAATGTTATATTATACTACAAATTGTAAAAAATAATTTGAGGCAAAGATGCTATAAATTAGGAGAATATACAATGCTGAGATGCATATTATTACTTTGTTTTACATGTGCCTTATTTGCTACAACTTGCTTTGCGATTGAACCTTCCTATAAAGGACCTCTCGGCAATCCTGAGGAACCCGCTCTCCGTCCATATAAGTGGTTCTTCAGAGGAATTATGGCGTTTGCACATCAAACAAAAGAAAAATTTGTTGAAGGAAATATGAATACACCAATCTTAGGAACTGTAGAAACCTCACGTGGTATTCGAAATGGCTCTACAGAATTTCTGTATAGTTTTTGGAAAGGTATTCTATTTACATGCCCACCACAACAACCCAAATTTTATCAGGAAAAGACAGAACTAACAAAAAAAGTTGAAGCGGATGATGTCTGGCGAAATGTTACTGATATGATGTGTAGTGGACCTGCATTCCCGATGCTTGTCGCTTTAGACCACGTATACGTGGAGAGTGATGAAAAAGTAAGAGAACGTTTAGAGACAGCAAAAGAAATTCAGCGAGCCCGAAGAGATGCACAGAAAGCACGAGAACTTAAAATGTCCCCTGTCGAAAAGGCACAAATCAATTATCTCGGTGAGCGGGCTATTGTTAAGAGAGATAAAAGCAAGAAATACCCAAAAAATTTATTGAAACTGGCAAAATAATTCGTGCTTTTTTGGGAATATTGTTTTGTAACTCTTTATTTCCCCTATTTTAATGCTTTCGCTAATTTCTCCCTTTTTTAATATTAAAAACCTCTAAATGCATATACACAACATAGATACCTGAAAAGAAGAGTAATAACCGACTCCAAACATCTCCGCGTCCTCCATAGTTAAATATTCTTCCTCGTTTCACAATGATTCAAATAACTAAAAATTCCTAAGTACAGACAACCTCGTTCTCATTAATTCACTCTATCTACCACTACATCTGTACATTTATGTTCCAACACTTTTTGCAGGATTACCTTTCATATCATTTTTCTTTTCCTTTAAGATTTATACCCAATCTTACAATACTTTAATACTAAACAAACATTTATTAAAATAATGATTATTTTCTTGAACAATATGTCATATTTTTACTAAAATAAAACTATCCAATAATCAATATTCACATTAACTTAGAAGAAGAACAAAGATGAGAAGTAAAGGATTTACATTAATTGAATTATTAGTTGTTATTGCAATTATTGGAATCCTCGCTGCTATTTTATTGCCCGCATTAGCAAGAGCACGAGAAGCGGCAAGGCGTTCCTCCTGTCGGAACAATTTAAAACAATTTGGTGTTATATTCGAAATGTATGCTAATGAAGCGAAGGGAGAGTATTATCCTCCCATAAAATTATTAGGCTGTTATAATGATTTCGTTTTTGATGCTATTTTTGAACCTACCATGTTGTATCCCGAGTATATGACTGATTTTAATATATGTGTATGCCCTTCTGATTCAGATGCTGAATCTGTTCGCACACGATTTCATGTAGACTATGATATTAATAAGCCCATATTACCCTGCCAATTCGGTAAAGGTAGTTATAATTATTTTGGATGGGCTTTACACCCTGATATACTTTTAAAACCTGGCGTTCCTCTTCCTTCCAGTACAAGCGAACTTCCTCTTGGAGCAGACCCCTATACAGTTATGCTTCAGGCTATTCAATATTTTAAGCCTGAGATGATAGGAATGTTACAACAGGCAGTAAAAATGTATGACACTTCTCTTCCCATTGAAGAGAGAGTAGCAGTAAAATTAGGTGATTTAGGTCCTGTTCCGCGATTAAGAAAAGGTGTTGAACGATTTTTAATTACAGACATCAATAATCCTGCAAACTCATCATTATCTGCAAGTGAACTTCCAGTAATGTGGGATGAGTTTGGTGCTTTTGGAAATTCGGCTCATTTTAACCACCTGCCAGGAGGAGGAAATGTCTTATATCTCGATGGCCATGTGGAATATCTACATTATCCAAGTAAATTCCCAGCAAACTTTTTAGGGGTTATATTAACTCTGGCACAAATATAAAAGTTTCTATTAATAATTTACACAGACAGTTTCTAATGATGAACAAAAGGGATAATGGTTTTCGACAAAAATGATGTATTTTACTATAAGACAAAGTTCAATAAGGTAAAATAATCAGAAAGTTAGACATTTATTTCTATCCGTTTCGCTATATTTTCGCTTATTATATTTGTGATTTCCCTTCATCTTTCTATCTTTTTGATGACCATCACTTTTTTGTTTCTCCTCTTATTCCTATATAATTCTTCTTAAATATCATTTATATAGAGACTTCAATCATTTTGGTTAAAATTTCTGGACATATTTGAAATATTTTTCTTAAAAATACACTTTAAATGGTTAGTAAGATGAAGGAGATTATCATGGAACCGTCGTTGGAAAAGATATTGATTCCTGTAGATTGTCATTATCAAGTCCCTTTACGGGCATGTTCTTTTTTGCTGATTGAAGGAGACCGAGCCAGCTTTGTTGATAACAATACGATATTCGCAGTGCCATACCTACTTAAAGAACTGAAACAGCAGAATATCCCTTTGGAAAATGTAGATTATTTAATTGTTACTCATGTGCACCTTGACCATGCAGGTGGAACCGCAGAGCTATTAAAATATTGTCCCAATGCTCAAGTTATCGCCCATCCAAAAGCAGGACGCCATTTAGCAAATCCACAACGATTAATTGAAGGTGCTCGGTCTGTTTATGGTGAACCTCTGTTCTCACAACTCTATGGTGATATTGAGCCGGTTCCAGAAGATAAAATTAAGACTGTTGCTGATAATGAGGTTATCAGTTGGGGAGGACGAAAACTACAGTTTTTACATTCCTTAGGGCATGCTACCCATCACATTTGTATCTACGATAGCAAAACAAAAGGCATATTTACCGGTGATTCATTTGGGATTGGCCAATCAAATCCAGAAACATTGTTAACCCAATTCATGATTGCAAGCACCGCACCAGCAGATTTTGACCCCCTTGAGGCAGAAAAAACGATTCGAAGAATTTTATCGTTTGAATCAGATTACGTATTCTTACCCCATTACGGAATACATAAAGAGCCAAAACGTAGTGCCAATTTCTTATTACGTTCTCTGGATTCAATGAATGTTCTAATTCAGACCGCCTTAGAAAAAGATATCCCTGATTCTGAATTAATGGATTGGATTTATCCACGAATGTTAGAAATAACCAGAGAGCAAATACGGTGGTGTGGCGTACAAGATGTAGATTCCGCAATGACATGGCTCGGAGATGACCCGAGAATCAATTCAATGGGTTTAATGATCGCAATTCAAAAAAAGAGAGCAGGCAAATAACTGTTTAGGACAGAGTAACTATACCCGTAAAAACCACTTCTTTTTATATAAGAAATAAAGAATAAACCAGGAAACCAGCAATACAACCCATGGCAAAATATGTTGAATCGCAAATGGGGGTAATTTCCCTCCTGTTAACCATAGTATTCCTTCTTCCAGAAATGGTGCTCCCATATAGGCAATGATGGCGTTAGACCCAATAACAACAAACGGGAATGCCCATGCTCTTATATCGCCAATTTCCATCACAACATAAAAAAGAGCCAATAACAAAAATGACCAACCACCAGCCCACAAAACCATCGAACTTGTCCAGATATGTTTGATAATGGGGAAATGAAAAGACCAAAGCCAGCCCACCAAAAGACAAATAATACCGACAACAGTAAGGGTAAAAAATGCTTTCCAACGATTTTGAGAATTATGAATAATATACCCCGCATGCGTCCCTAACATAACAGACGCACTAAACCCCAAACTACTTAATACCCACGTATAATGTGTGCCATCACGAAATCGACCCAAAACAAGTTCATCGATATACATAGCCCAGTTCTGTTCTGGTTGGAGAACACCTACTCCGACACCAGGCAAAGGAATAAACATCATCCATAACCAATATATTACAAGCAAAATCACTGTAACCAATACATGAAAACGGAGAGGAATATATAACAATACAAGAGACGATACAAGATAGCCCACCGCAATGGCTTGTAACGTATTGCTAAAAAAATGCAATTTATTAATGTCAAATGAGAGTAAATGCCCCTGTGCAATCATGCCTAAAATCCATAAAAGTAATATGCGACGTCCAAGACGCAAAAACAACTTCCTTTTATTGCCACTACCAGAAATATATTTTTCCATAGAAAATGGGATAGTAACCCCCGTAATAAAAAGAAAAAGAGGCATAATCATATCCCATGCCGAAAATCCTTCCCATTCAGGATGGGACAATTGATACTGCAACCATGGCGGGACACTACCCAAACATAAAATAATCAAGCTAACTATAACCTCTTTCCCCTGCATAATCCAGAACATATCAAACCCACGCAACGCATCAACGGCAAGCACACGCGGAATAGATACCGCAACTCCAGTTTCATTCATTTTCTTATCTTCATATACATTATTTTTAGAATTGCTATTCATAAAAAGTCCTCTAATATAAATATTATAGTTAAATAAAGATAGGTTTGATTATAACTAAAAATAGAGATTCATTACCTCAAACAGAAAATCCCGCAGATTAATGGGAATTATACAAGAGAATATTAGGAAATATTGTTATTTGTTTTCTCACATAGGACGTAAGCCTGAGGTGCCAGGATTAAATCCATCTTCACTTCCTGGCGCTTGAGAGTAGCCTTCAGAATAGTTAAAAAACTGAATTAATCGTAACAATTCTGCAAGTTCAATTTGCCAGTTTTGCGGATTGTAATCGCTGTGATGAGGTAATCCATCCTTTGACCCCTCCAAACCTGGCGCATAACCATCCTCCGTCCCTTCCTCTATGTGGAAACCTCGGGAGTTAAACAACTGTATTACTCTCAATAGTTCTGTCAACTGAATTTTCCAATCATGATTTGTATCTGCAGAATGCCATATTCGTCCATCTCCAACATTCCCTGTATTCCATTCAAATTCGCAGGAGCGATTGAAAACTATTCGCCATTCAATAAGTCTACCGCTTTTACCACTTACCCAATCAAATATAACCAATTTCCATGTGCCCATCCCGTTCTTGCCGATTAAAGGTGATAGCGGTTGGAATGGCTTAAATCGCCCTGTAAACGGAGGTGTCCCTTCACTTATGGAGTGTTCAGCCGAGTCGTCAAAAATCACTTTTTCATAAGCACTATTTAATGAGCCACCTACGCGGGATGCAAGGTATATTCTATCTCCTTGTGGTGATTCTAACCAGATAGTTAATTGATCCAACGACTCATGAATAACATAAATTCCAATTTCAATATCTTCAATTATAAAATTCTTATCAACATAAATATGTGATATAGTCTTTTCTGCATCCCTGATTGTCTGAGGCGTATCAAAAGGATAAAATTGTATACATTCAATTTCCCCTTCTTCAACAGTTCCTTCCCCTTCTATGCTCCCTTCAGAGATTCCTTCTCCTTCATTTGTATTTGTGCCTTCGGAACTTCCCTCGGCTGTCCCTTCATTATCTCCTTCATTACCTCCTTCTATAACCCCTTCCAGGTTCCCCTCCACTATTCCTTCACCTTCTATGCATGGAGGACAACCACCTCCATCATAAGTTATTTGTGGATTTAAAGCATTTGTAATAAAAATGTCTGCCCCATTAATTTCTGTGGCAACAGCATTATATTCCCCTAAATTACAAATTCCATCTAAGTCTGCATCTCCATTATAAGCCAGAAATCTTTCTGAAGAACGGTCAAAAGCATTTATATCAGGAACAGGAATCGGAATAGACGAGTTTTCAAGTTCATCGGTAATAATCCGTATTGTTGCTTCCTCACCTAACGTCATAAGTCCTGCGATAGCCAGAACCGCAATATCACGGGGAATGATGAGGAATAAAACAGGCTGAACCGATTGCACCTCATCCGCCCATTCTTCTGTTAGTAGCAGGTTGGTCTCGTATGCAGAACGGACACAACAATGATTAGGAAGAAATGGATTTCCAAGTACTGCATCAACAAGTTTCGCATGGGTGCGGTCAATAATGCCATTACCATCTAAATCTGAAATTTCAGGGTCTTTATTGACCAGTGGATTCTGATAAATAGACACCAAAGCAGACTCAAAGTCAGACATGATAGGCTCTGTATTCCCACAAACTATAGAACAGGGTTCTATAGCACAAGGATTAATAGGCTCTCCTTCCTCTGCCCCTTCTACGACTCCTTCTCCCTCAACTGTTCCTTCGTTTATTCCTTCAACAATTCCTTCTCCTTCTACAAATCCTTCAATAATTCCTTCTTCTTCACCTTCACCCTCCAATTCGATACATTGCTCGGGTGAAGGATACCAATCTGAACGAGTTACTCCTTGTAAATAACAGCAACGACTACGCAAACGGAAACATTGATATTCCTCCAAGTTAGAATAACCATCTCCATCTGGGTCTGCATTATAAGCAAGGATATGAGGTAATCGGGTATAATTCGACAAATCGGGGATATGCACACCGAGGTCAATCCCCTGTGCGTTTACAGCTGTTGATATCGCCTTGATAGGGACAGATACAGAATTATCATCTCCTAACAACATATACCCTGCTAATACTTTGTGTAATTCTGGTGCTAATATATTAATAAGACCAGAAGCCCCACCTAAATCACTATACATTTGCGATACATTACGGTTCCAGCCGTTACATACGTGTTGCGATATAGGATTTAATTCAGAACGCGTCATGTAGAAATTGATTAAGGCAAATTCATCGCTATCCAATATCCCATTAGGAAATATTAATAATGCCTGTTCATCATATCCTCCATTAATATCTGTGCTTCCTGGGTCAAACGAATACCCTCCTAATTGCGATTCAAAGCCCAGTTCCCGTATCCGCTTTTGCAATGTTCGCATTAGTGAATCGAAATCGACAGGTTCACAGATGGGCTGATTCGGTTCGCACAATCCTGGGCAACGGTCTACATTAAATCCGCCCGCAGGTGTCTTTGCTTGATAAACATACTCCTCTCGCGTACCTCCTTTGCCAATTACATAGTTATACTCTATTTTATTGGATAACTGGTCACTATCAGGGTCTCCACCAGGACCACACGACTCTTCACCATCTACAGGAGGCATCTTAAATGAATAGTAAAACCCCGATAAACCTAACGTCTTTGTAATTTTATCCGCAAGGCTCTGACTAATAGTCATAAGAACTGCCAATACATGCTCATAATCGCGAATAATTGAATACGTGGAATCATTCCTCAATCGGTAAAGATTTCCCGTATACTTTTGCCTCGCAGGATAATTCAGGTAATACGTAGTATCACATAAAACATCCGCCAGCAGAGCAGATTCCCAACTATCTTTCATCCCGTTTCCATCCCAATCCCCATTAGCCCATGAACCTAATTCAGGGAACAGTGAATATAAAGCCTGCCCTTCCAAATCAACAATAGATATTAATGGGCATTGTGTCGGTTCCTCACCATTATTTGACTCTACACCATCGCAACCTCCACCATTATCACGGACGGACGGATTTAAAGCATGTGCAACAAAGGAAGCCAACCCTGCCAAGTCATGGGAGACCGCGTTGTACTCAGATAGATTACATACGCCATCATCATCCGCATCACCTGTAGCACCTAACACCGTAGATGCACTTGTATTAAAATCCGCCACATTTACATTAATGCGGTCTTCCGTATTTAAATATGCATTGGCACCATCAAATATCGCTTTAACCACAGCAAGGCTTGAAGGCTCTCCTAATGTCAATAATCCTGTTAAGGCTTTTTCTACTTTCCCTAAATCCACCACCAATCCAATGCCTTGTTCAACTGGCAAATTCCAATACTTCCGTGATAATCCGTCCCATAATCGATTTAGATACACTTTAATAGCAATATTATTATGAATATAAGCACTGGCAACAATATCATAGTGGAGTGTGGTCTGACAGGCTAATATTAAATCTTCAAGTAGAGCCTGTGCATAATCAATTATCTGATTGCCATCCAGATCTGTAGTATAGGGGTCTTTACATACAAGACATATAGGAGACATGAAGGGAATATTAATACGAAGTTCATATAAATACTTTAACGATTCAGCAAATTCAGATTTAATTCCCTCTGGACATTTCGGATTAAGCACGGCTATTATATAATTCTCACGAACTGCAAAAGGTAAGCCAGCATCCATAACTTCCTGATATTCCTGTCGATTACTAAGCCCATCTAAATCAATATCAGTATTAGGATTAAAAGGTTCGATCCATATCCCGAAACGATTGATAACAAAAGGTATATAAGGCTTGGTTAAAACAGCACTCAATCCATTTTTAACTGCAGAACACATGGAAGAATCCAATAATAAAAGAGCAGTAACCAGATGTTCTACAGGTTGGAGCAAACTGGCATAAGCTGGTTCAGAACGGATACCCCTCAAAGTGGTGTTATATGCATTTAACAATTCTGAATAAAGGGGATGAGTAGGATTACAATATACTTCTGCTAAGGGACCTACTTCCCATGCATCTAACATGCCATTGTTATCAATATCCCCAAATTCCCAGAATACACCCAAATAAGGATACAAAGCCCTTCCCTGTTCATCTAAAATAGGCAACAAAGGACAATTATTAGGGATATCGCCTCCTCCACCAACTCCTGTTCCAATTGTATAATATTCGCCATAAATAAATGTTCCATCTGCCATCCCTGCCAAAGGATTCCAAACATTGTCATATATCGTATCGTTGTCTATCAGGTCAATACTCAAAGAACCATTTCCCGAAGGTGTTGAAACAAATACAGTATACAAATCACCCCCTCCTTCTACACGGAGAATTTCCGCCCCATGAACATCTCCACGAACATCCAATCGAAAATCACCTGTATCTACTCCGCGAACCGATTCTGAAAACTTCACTTGAAATGCAACTGTATCACCAGATGGAGGATTATCCGAGACTATCTGAATAGCATCTACAAAAGGAGGGTCTGAATCTTTTAGCCATGCACCATAAACCTGAGCCACAGCATTCTCCATAAGATAAATATAACCCTGTGCATTCAAATGAATAGGATCCAACTCGTTTTTATTATTGGCTCCCATTGCTTGACGAGGACTAAACAAATCCCTATAACCCGCTGGAAAATTTCCATATCCTTCATTGGGACCCTGAGGCAAAACGGAATAATTTTGCCCTATTCCTAAACTTGGAATTCCCATCCTCGCCTGCATAGTCCCAAAACTATGAATATAGGCAACACGGTCCATACTCAATGCAAGGTCCTTCTTGCGTCGTTCTAATTCTATAAACACATCATTCACATGACGCTGATACTCACCCACCTGCTGGATAGTTGTCCAACCTAACCATGGATACTGAGGGTTAAACACGATAACAGGCACTTCCCAAAGCCATAATGCTAATTGAGTTGGCTGTTCCACACTCGCAACATAAATAGTTATATCAAAGGGATTATAGGGATTCGTATATGTTCCCCATGTATAGCCTTCGGATATATTCAAATAATCGTATCCACAAATAGCAACACGGACATTGGGTCGCACACTTAAACAGTGTTGAATAACGTTCCTTAAATGTTGAATAGCGGTGTCAATTACAGCATTCGTTTGTTCCCATGAATAGTGATATTTCCAGCCAACATTAATATCATTTCCACCCAAACTAATATGAACAATATCAATCGTAGGATATTCGTTTAACTTCTGAGTTATCTCCGCTTTTAAATTGTCCGTGTCCCAATCTCCAGCCGTTGCTCCATGTAAAGCAATGTCGCCAACCTCAATATACCTTCCCCCTAATTGCTGTACCATCTCTGGGCGGAGTAAGACCGAACGCAATGCTGGCGGATCCTGCAATGCCCAGGGATAATACGTCCAACTATCACCTACATATAATATTCGGGGAATGTCTGAAAAACATAAACAAGGGAATAGGAACAATAGAAATATTAAAATTGCATTCCTTCGCGCCATTTCTACCTCTTTAAGTTTACTATTTTCTTTTATATAAATTATAGCATATATCTAAAATATGTCACCAAAAAAAACCTTCATTTTATAACTTGACTGCTGGTATGTTTTATTTCGTTTTACTACAATGACAATATAGTAGTGAAAAATAAAAAAACTGAAAATTAAAACGTTTTATAAGATTTAAATGATTAATAAAAGTCAAATTTTAGTTGACAACTGATTATTTTTGTGATAATATACAAGTTATCGTATACTATATATTGTATAGCATAAGGACTTGTTTATGTTTTACCAAAAAAATACGTTCACGAAGAAAATGGTATGCACAATCGTTTTTGCACTTATCAGTGCTGTTATATTTTTAACGGTTATACAGGATTATTCATACGTTATAGAGAGAACAAAAAGGGTTACCTCTTCAGAAAATCCTTTAATTTCAATAAATCAACCTTTCCTCCAACGTTTTGTTAACATATTAAGAGTATTTTTTGGTCCTGCAATCCATGCTATCTATATTATTCCCTTCCTCTGGTTAATTGTGTTATGGGGGTCGACACGAAGCTTTTCTATAATTCAGAGTGTTACAGGACTTTTTATTTTACTTTTAGGTTTAGTTAGTTTTATTCAGGCTTATTTCTACTACCAAACGGGTAGTTATCATTCTGACGGGGCTATCGGGGTAGTGATTAACGACATATTAAAGTATTTTGGGTTAATCCCAAGTTTAGTTGTTTCATTTATGTTGGTATTAGCAGGTATATTTTTATCATTGGATTGGTTTGCCTTATGGATTGTTTTTTCGGCTGTACAATTAGTTACTGCCATATTTAAATTCAATGCATTTGCTGTTTGTAAGATAAACGATGTATTTAAGAAAAGAAGCAAAGCAAAACAAATTGATACTACAACAGATACTTCATCTTTACAATTGACTCTCCCTTGGCAACATGAAGAAACAAAAAATAGAGAAAAATCTCTTCTCCCAGAAGTGCCAATCTTGGATGTTTCAGAGAATCCATCCTGTGATGTAATTGATTTTTCTAAGACGAAGTTATCTTCGTCTGATACACAAGAACATTTGCAGGAAACTCGTGTGGCTGTGAATGAGACCCCATCCTTTACAGAGAATAAAAGACTATCGGTTTCGCCACTTCAGGATGAAAAAAAAGAAGTTCTATTGCCATTCAATACGGGCGTACCTAATGAACCTATACGTCCAGTTCGTCCTTCAGAACCAAAAAAGGAAGTTTCTCCGAGCAAAGCACCACAAAAAGATTATCCTAAAAAATATACTAAACCGCCGTTAAGTCTATTGGATGAGCCTATTCCATTACAGATTCCAGATTACAACGACCAGATTCAAGAACGAGCCAGAAAACTTATAGACACATTAGAGCGGTTTGGCGTAAAGGCTCGTGTTACAGGGATTACACGTGGACCCACAATCACCCGATTTGAATTAGAGCCGGAGCCCGGAGTTCGTGTTACCCTTTTCTCATCCCATGCAGATGATATTACTCTCTCATTAAAAGCAGACCGAGTTCGTGTTGAAGCCCCTATCCCTGGAAAAGGCAAAGTTGGTATTGAGGTGCCAAATCTGGTTCGCGAACAAGTTTTGCTCCGTGAATTGTTGGAAAGTCCAGCAATACATAAACATCAGGGAAGATTAAAATTACCACTAGGGAAAGATATCGCAGGAGAAGTGAAAGTTGTTGACCTTACACAAATGCCACATCTTCTTATTGCAGGAGCGACTGGTTCAGGGAAAACAGTTTTTGTAAAGGCACTTTTAGCAAGCCTATTATTTCAATACACTCCTGAAGAACTAAGATTAGTATTAATCGACCCAAAGATGGTGGAATTCTCAATATTTAATGATATCCCGCATCTATTGGAACCTGTGGTAACTGATGCGAAAAAAGCAGGCGAAGCCCTTGAAATACTTGTTAAAGAGATGGAACGAAGATACAATTTATTTGCTAACACCAATACCCGAAACCTTGAAATCTATAATCAAAATATAGATAAGGGACAATTAGAATTATTCAAGAAAAATCAAGATGACTTGTTTGATAATGATAAGGAAGATGAAGAACCCCGTAAACTCCCACATATTGTTTGTATTATTGATGAATTAGCTGATTTGATGATGTTACAGCGTGCTGCAGTGGAAAGTGCAATTGCTCGTCTGTCTCAATTAGCACGTGCAGTAGGAATACATCTTATTGTGGCTACACAACGCCCCTCTGTGGATGTTATTACAGGTGTGATTAAAGCAAATTTTCCCGCCAGAATCTCTTTTCAAGTTTCATCACGAGTTGACTCCCGTTGCATTTTAGATACTATCGGAGCAGAAAAGTTGATTGGACATGGGGATATGTTATACCATAATGCTGGGTTACCGAAACCTATGCGGATTCAGGGTGCATTTGTAAGCGATGAAGAAATAGAATCCTTAGTAAATTATTTGAAATCACAGGCACCACCGCAGTATCTTAATAGCATTGGTTCCGGTAATCGGATAAGAAAAGAAAATGACTTTGATATGGACGGCGAAGACCCATTATTTGAAGAAGCGGTCCGAGTCGTTCGTGAGACAAAACAAGCGTCAGTGTCACTGCTTCAGCGAAGGCTGAGGATTGGATATGCACGTGCTGGTCATCTAATCGACTTGATGGAACAGCGTGGAATTGTAGGTCCACATCGCGGGAGCAAACCACGAGAAATAATCGGGTTTTCTCCCACAGATGGAAATGAGATAATAGATAATGAAAATTATTATAATGAAGATGATGACGATGGAAATGGTGTGTTAGTATAAACTCTTCCGATGAGGAAGTCGGAATATGGAAAAATTAAAAAACAAATTTGGGCTGAAATTAAAGGAACGTCGGGAAACATTAGGCTTGACGGTTCAACAGGTCTTTGAACAGACCCGCGTTCCTATCCAATATATCGTTGCATTTGAAGAACAAAATTTTAATGTACTAACTCGTAATCCTAATGTCCGAGCATTTTTAGAATCCTATTGCCATTATTTAAATATTGACCCACGTCCTTATTATGATGTTTATCTCGAATGGCTCAGGATGCAACGCTCTACAGATGCTCCTTCGAAAACCGCGGGTAAAAATGTAATATCTCGCGAAGAACCTATTATTTTACCTTCATGGTTGGAACCTGTTATTACATGGAGCATTGTTTTATCTGTATTGATTTTATCATGGTTCGTATACAATTTCTTTACACAATCAATACGTGAAGCACCATCAACCAAAGCGAATGCAAGTACCGTTGAGGCTCCCGCTATCCATTTTGAAGAAGATTTTTAAATTTTTATTAAAATTATGTGTGAGAAACCGACAGTGCTATGAACATAAATTTACCAAATCAGCTTTCCATTGCCCGTTGTTTCCTTGCTATTGTATTTGTAGTTTTCATGTCCTTTACTCATTGGATTAGCTTCTCCTTAGCCTATGTAACATTTACCTGTGCAGCTATCACGGACTACTGGGATGGAAAAATTGCCCGACAGACAAAGAGCGTTACAAAATTTGGACAATTGATAGACCCTGTTGCTGACAAGGTGCTCATGGTTGCTGCGTTTATTATGATGATGAAACTGGAAGAACTAAAAATTCCCGGATGGTGTGTTGTCGTTATTCTTGCAAGAGAATTTTTAGTGACTGGTATTCGTGCTCTTGCCGCAGCAGATGGAAATATTATTCCCGCAGACCCATGGGGCAAATTAAAAACAGTATTACAAATGGTATATGTTTTTGTGTTTCTACTTCTGGCAACTACTCGGAGGTTCCTTTTAGATGTGCCCTTACCATGTATCCCAGAAGATATGATACAATGGGGTGACCCATGGTTGGCACAGGCCTCCTTAATTGCTATTATTTTCGTTTCTTTTTATACCCTTTATTCTGGATTTGAACTGATATGGAAGAACTGGCAAAGTCTTCGATTAGATTAAATAATAAAGACACAACCTATGAAAACGGTAATAATACAGCCATGTCCCGAGCTATCATCGATTTAGATGCCTATCGCCATAACGTGCAGGTAGTGCGGAACCTTGTAGGTTCCCATGTCCATATAATCGCAGTTGTCAAGGCAAATGCTTATGGACATGGTGTCATTCCGATTGCAAAATGTGCTGAAGCGTGGGGTGTCAATATGTTAGCAGTAGCTAACATAGAAGAAGGAATTAAGTTGCGTGAAAATGGTATAAAGATACCTATCCTCGTTCTACTCCAACCCTATGAAGATGAGTTGTCTGCCATTATTGACTATCAGTTAACACAATTAATTTCTGAAGCCGATATTTTGAAAAAAATATCAGAGTTGGCAGTTCGAGCGAGAGTTACGGTTCCTGTTCATTGTAAAATTGATACAGGCATGGGACGACAGGGATTTAATATAGACACGGCAATAACAGAAATAAGAAAAGTAGTTCATCTGCCTCACATCGATTTGGAAGGAATTGCCACGCATTTCCCTTGTGCTGATGAAGAAAATGATGCCTTTACCATCAATCAGATTCGTATCTTCTCCAAACTCCTAAATGAATTTGAAAATAACGGTATTCCTTATGAATTTGCTCATGCTGCAAATTCGCCTGCAATAATAAATTATCCAAAAAGTCATTTTGATGCAGTTCGCCCAGGACTAATGACATACGGTATCTGGCCAACAAAAAAAATCAAGGACAAAGATATATTAAAACCAATTCTTCGTTGGGAAACACGAGTAATTCAAGTACGGACATTGAATGCAGGCAATACCATTGGCTATGGTAGAACCTTTACCGCTACACATGATATGGATGTCGCAATCTTACCTGTGGGCTACGCAGATGGGTTCCGTTCTCAATTATCAAATGGTGGAGAAGTGCTTATACATGGGTGCCGATGTCCCGTACGTGGAAATGTTTCTATGGACCAGATTGTTGTTGAATTAAAAACACCTCGAACGGTAAAACGAGGAGATACCGCAACTCTGATTGGTAAAGATGGCAACGAAGAAATTACCGTAGAAGAATTCGCAACACGTGCAGGAACGATTACATACGATGTTCTTACAGGCATTGGAAATCGGGTCCACCGTATTTACATCAATGAAGAGCGCCCTTCCCATTCATAGAAAGAGAACCGATGACGTATCATTACTACATCGATGGTTATAATTTACTCCATGTCCTACATCAGCACAAGAAAACGAAATACAATGACCTTGAACAGGAACGAGAAAAATTAATACATCTTCTACAAGAATTTTCAGCCATATCTGGAAGTAAAATTACAGTAGTCTTTGATGGTGCTTCCCATGAACAGCAAAATCTAACACATAGCAAAAACTCAAAAACCATTGCCTCTGTTCAGATTTTATTTTCGCCACGGGGCTCCGATGCAGATAGCGTAATAGAACATTATGTTTATAGAGAAACAGAAAAAGAGAATACTTTTGTTGTCTCGTGCGACCATACACTAAGAGAAACCTGCATCGGAATGGGAGTTTATGTAATGCGTCCCGAACGGTTCCTAAAATATTTTAGTCAGATACAACACTCTATTACTATCCAACATAAATATACACCACCACCCCCTCCTATTGATACACCACTTCGTGAAAAATTACTGCCCTTTCTTACAAAAATCCAGAATAAAGATAAGTGAGAGATTATAAATTCAGTAAGAATATTACTATTCTTTATCATTTCTATTCATCGGAAAACCAAAACTAATTGAGAACCCTTCAAGCACAGCAGTGAATGTCGCTCTGGGATTAAGGAATTTTAGTAGGGGTGGTTGAGCCAATGGCTTTTGTTCCTTGATGGTAATGTAACATAGTCCAGCACATATAAGACACAACACCCCACTTGTTATAAAGCAAAATTGAAATCCGTGCCAGTCCCATCGTCGTATAATTTGCCCTGCAAGTACTGGCGTTATCCCTAATGATAATCCAGAGGTAACTGCCCAAAGATTTGTATATGGTATACGTAATTTCTCTGGAACCATGTTCAGCATAGCCCGATGAATAGAAGTCCAGAATGCTGCAGAAAACACTGTTATCAATACAACCAACACAGGAACTAAATAATATACCCAAGGATACCGAGGGATAAACTCAATAAAAGGCAATACCAATAGAGCATGGCAAAGTAATGCACGGAGAATAGCAGGTGAACTGCCATACGAATCTGAATACCTACCCCATGCAGGGGCGGTAAGCATAATAAACAAACTACCCGCAGAATTTATTATAAGGATATTCTTTTCAGATAACTTTAGGATATCTCTAAGATATAGCACAATAACAGAGCCGAACCAATTCGTTGCACTTAACGAAAAGAAAGCAGGGATAAGAAACAACAAATATGTTTTATCTTTCAATACATAGGTATAAGGCATATAAAAATCACGCATTTGAATGGATATTTTTTGTCCCATCCCACCAGGTACCCGAGCCATCCAAAACAGGCTTAGTAAGCCACCGAATATCCCAACAGCGTAAATAACCAGAAATTGATTTACATTCGGATTTTTCCCTAAAAAAAACCCTTGTGATAATAAAATCCCAACATTCACTAATTGAACCGTGCCCGCCTCAGCACTAAAATATAGTCCTCGTTGCTCATAAGGGATAACCTCATGTAACCACGGCAACCAGCCACCAGAACCAAATGCACGTGCTAAACAAAAACCTAAGGTAAGAGTAATAAGTAATGTCCAGCCTGCTTGATTCCCATAGTGAGCAATAACAAATGGCATAGCGAAAATCGGCAACATAATCAAATTGCGGATAAGCCATGTATATAACATCAGATTTTTAGGTCCTACCCGTGTGACTAAGGGCACCATAAATATAGTGAGTATAGTTGTAAACGGCATGAACGATATAAGCAAGCCAACTTTATCTGCTGGCATACCAATTGTGCGTGCAAAAAGTACCATAGCAGGACCTACAATACATTGCCAAGATATAACATTAAATGCAGTAAATGCCAGATATTTACGAGGTGCAGTATGTAGTTCTGTTACAGCACGAATTAAAGGAAATCTTCGAAGAAACGGCGATAGAAACATAGGTTAAGACATACCTGAAAAGGTATCTAATATATATTCAAACTGTTCATCTGTAATATCACGATGAAACACAATCCGTATACAATCCTTGCGGACAGCATTCACAAAAATACCCTTTTCATAAAGTGTTTGTCGAAATACCATCGCATCGGGCACTTTCATAAACAGGATATTCGTCGGTGAAGGCAGAGGAAATACATAACCTTTACGTTCAAGAGTATTACGGAAGATAAGTGCTCGTTCATGATCCTTGTATAAATCGTCAATATGATGTTTCAAAGCATATAAACCCGCAGAGGCAATAACACCCGCCTGACGCATACCTCCGCCAAGTAACTTTCTAAACTTCCGTGCCTTCATAATTAATTCTTTTGTCCCGCATAAAACAGAGCCCGCTGGAGCACCTAACCCCTTAGATAAACAGAAGTTTATCATGTCACATGGTTCAGCAAGAAATTTCACTTCAATATTGCATGCAATACCAGCGTTGAATATTCGAGCCCCATCACAATGTAATTTCATTCCTAATTGACGACATATATTACCAATAGCAGATACCTCTTCATAATCGTAATATACACCTCCACCACGGTTAACCGTGTTCTCAATTGATACCAGGGTTGTCGGTGCTCGATGGATGTCTGTCCCCGAATTAAAGCGAGCAAGAATATCATCCACACTAATTTTCCCCAACGGATTGGGGACAGATAAAGGAAGCAAATTTGCTATACGAGCGATACCACCTACTTCATAATGCATAGTGTGTGCTTGTTCCGCAACAATAACAGAATCTCCAGGATTAGTTAATGTTAAAAATGCAATAAGATTTGACATAGTTCCCGTCGGGGTAAATAAAGCAGATTCCTTGCCCATCAACTCTGCTGAATAGGATTCCAACTCATTTACTGTCGGGTCTTCTCCATAAACATCATCACCAACCTCCGCATTGGCCATTACATCACGCATCTCTGGCGAAGGTTGCGTAACCGTATCACTCCGTAAATCAACCAACATAAAACACTCCTGAATATAAATACCGTAAATAATATTCTGACAATTATAAATGAAGATAAACAAAAATTTCATAAGAAAGAAAAAACATAACATCCCGCACAAAAAATAAAATGTACAAATCAATACAATTAGAATAAGCACAATAATGAATGATTAAACAGCCAAAAAAATTTTTCTAAACATCAAAATTCATTATCGATATTTTCAAATATTTTATCAATTTCTTTTTGTATCTTCATTGTTTCATTTAATATGCCTGCTATATTGCAAAAATGCTTAATATCTTTGAGCTGAAGTTTTTGGCCTTTGCGGTCTTGTAACCATTTGTATAATACTTGATATCCACCGATATTATATTCCCAAACCTCATCTTTTACACCCTCAAAAAATTGTCTATCATTAATATATATTTTCTTGTTTTTATACTCTACTTTTTCTATTGTGCTATTCCCCTCACCTTGGAATTGCAGTTGAATAGAAGTGATTATCTTTTTGCATAGATGGAGCTGTGTTAATTGTTCTCCTTGTTTCGCTATTTTTGTGAACAAACTAAACGTTTTTGTAAAAGGTATCCGAGGAAAATCAGATTTAAGAAATTCTCTATATTTTGATCGATATATGTTTGAATATAAAACTGCATAGACATAGTAAAAAATGTCTTCTGGGGTAGGGGTCTTTTTGTACAACGTCTTCAATTTTTCTACTATATTCTCATCGATGTTCGGTTTTTTCACTGAATAGTTTTCTTCTGGCTCAAAAAGTAACCATGTCATCCCTAATGAAGAAATGCCTCTTCTTTTTTGTTTATTACGGGTTCCCTTTTCGTCATAGATGTATAACGGGAAAAGGTAATTAATATCTAATGCTGAAATTGCTGTCGCACCAGAAATAATCGTATCTGTAACAAAGGCAAAATTCCATAATTGAGAACTTCGAGACCGTCGGATAGAAATTAACCCTAAATTTCCATTCAACATATTTCTCATTACTTTGGGTCGAGGCCTACAATGAAACCCCCGTGATTTTCCTGTGTAATATGTATATCGAACGTCAAACGGACGGTAGAGAATAGGAACTATTTTCTCCTTACTCAAACCGCTCTCGATGAGGTCTTTTTGTGCCAGTTCGATTTTCCAATCGCGGGCGTCTTTGCCAAGGCTAAATACGCTCCTTGCTGTTTCTATGTCGAGTTTTGCAAAATGAAGCACTGTATTCCACATGTCTTCCTTAGACCATTTAATTGTTAGATGGTCTCTCGCTGTAATGATCCCCACACTATTTACAGGAAATATATCGGTTATTTTTGTAAAATTCTCGTATTTCTTAAAATACTTTTCGTCTCGTGGGATGAATAAATAATTTTCTTTTTTAGGATGTAGTATTTTCCATTTTGTTTTGTTTAATGAATGGTTGTTCAACCATTCATATTTATATTCTCTTATTCCCCAAATTTCAGAATGGTAAACCTTTTTGTTCAGACCCCGTTTCCTAACAAATATGCCTATAGCCACACCTTGCTGTATATCAAATACATTTTCATCCTTACCTCCGTCCGGACATATTTCTTTCTTTTTGCTGTTCCCATGTAAATCAAGAATATATACCTCATCAAAACTATCCATTAACGACTTTCTCATACCCCGGAAGGTTGGGTTATCAATATAACTATGATTCGTAATAAATGCAAGGATACCTTCCCCAGACTGTTCAATTTTCCATTGTGCAAACCGAATAAATTTTACGTAATCATCCTGTAACCATTTTGGGTTTTTTTCACCCAGAGGTTTTCCATTTATTTGATAGTAAATTTTTATTTCTTGGCTTATCCACTCTCCTTTGTTGACGGAATGTCCAGAATAAGGCGGGTTCCCTAAAATAACCAGTATCGGCGTTGTCTTTTTTACTTCATTGGCAAGGCTTGCCTCTTTGCTCAATGAAGATATGTAAGGCAAACTTGTTTGTTCTATGGGCTCCATTTCGAGCGTGTTCGTAAGATAAAACTTGAATCGGTCATTATCATGAAGTTTGTACCCCATCTCCTCCAACAGAAAAGAAATTTTAAGATGCCCAATAGCGTATGGTGCCATCATAATTTCAAAGGCATAGAAAGAATTCAAAATATGCTCTTTTATGAATTGTTCTTTACTACCCGAGCCATATTTATTGGTAAAGTTATTAATAGCAAGGTTAGCAGCTACTGCTAAAAATGTAAGCGTTCCTGCCGAGGGGTCTAATATAGTTACATCTTCCGATGCAATACCATCTTTTTTGCCAAAATGAGATTTTAATATCTCGTCTACTGACTTAACGATATAATGAACTATTGGTTCAGGTGTATAATAAACCCCTCTTTTTTCTCTTGTCTCGGGTTCATATTCACTAAGAAATGTTTCATAGAAATGAACGATTGGGTCACTCCCTTTATTTTGATGAAAATACTCATCGAGTATTCTGAAAACATTCGATTCTGCAAGAACATCAGATATGTCGTCAACTATCCACTCCATTTGAGCCGGGATATCACCCATTGAAATATATCTGAATATTTCACGTAAAATACCAATTGTTTTAGGTATTTGGTCATATGCAAGTTTTCGATTAAATCCATTTTCAGACCTTGTTCTTGCAGCGAATAAACCATATACTATCGTTTGACTATAGAGGTCTGCAAAATCGATTTGGTTTAAATCGTTAATCAAGAACTTCTTAAAAACATCGTAAAACTCGTATAACCTCTCATTCCTCTCTTCAGGCGATTTCCTTAATTCTTCATATACAATTTCTTTCAAAAACTGCGTCCGTTTTGCTAATTCTGTGGCTAAATCCTTTGCTTTATATGTTTGTGGGATAGAAAAAGATAGGAATTTATTTAGCATTTCATAAAATCGTTTTTCCTCTTTAATTCCTGGAGAGAATGTAAAATCAACGTGATAAGGAAATGGTTCTGCAATCTGAACCATATCGATTAATTCCCCATTTCTATATAACCTAAATTCGGTAAAATTAGTTAATATCAAATTTGGAAAAACATGTCTATATCTTGTTAACTGCTCTGTCTTCTCTATTCGTGTTAGGTCTGTCTCTATAATATTTTTTGCCTCAATATAACCAATTATTCTTTGTTTGCCATCCCAAACTCTGAAATCCGGACATCCTGCTTCTGTCCTCTTCGGAAGTTGTGTAATGGAAACGCACCTATGAATTGAATTTGTATAGTTTTCTAACAAACTTGATAGCGCCGGATAGAAACTCTCTTCCGTAGCATCTCCCCTATGATAAATATTAAAAATCCCTTTTATATAGTTTTTTATCATTATATTGATACGTGGTTATTACAATTATAGAAGTTTTGTTTTATCTTATAATTAAACTCTAAAAAAAATCAAATCCATTTATCCATTTGTCTAATTTTTTTTATAACTTATAACAGTCACGTTTTTTTTGTTTATACAGTTAGATTATGAGGGATTATTAACAAAAATTGTCCACAAATCCATAAATAAACTATAAATAAGCACAATTTATATCTTTACATAAAACTATAAATTTGATTATTATTTATAAAAGGATTTTTATAGACCCGATAATTCTATAGTTCTTTATGTGAAATACTTAAACGACATGTTAAAAAACAAACGAAATTATGTCCTTATATTAATTGGCATCTGGACTTTTTTTGCAATTCTGTTTTTACGTACAGCGTGGCTGTGTGATGATGCATATATTAGTTTCAGGACAATTGATAACTTTGTTAATGGCTATGGGCTATGTTGGAATGTTAACGAACGAGTTCAGGCGTACACACATCCCTTATGGCTATTTCTTCACATACCCTTTTATTTCCTCACAAAGGAAATGTTCCTCACTCCAATTTTTATTTCTTTTACAGTTTCAATGTTGACCATCATTTTTGTTACTCTTTTTGTCGCCCAGAACACTGCACAAGTTTTAATTATGGCAAGCATATTAGGTTTTTCAAGAGCATTTATTGACTTCTCTTCTTCTGGTTTAGAAAATCCAATGAGTCATTTATTGTTGGTTCTTTTCCTTGCTTTGTTTCTTAGACAGAAGTTTACCTTACAAAACCTCTTTGTTTTGTCCCTTATCTCTTGTCTTGCAACATTAAATCGTCAAGATTGCATCTTAGTATATATCCCTTTTTTAATGTATTCATGGTGGAATACCGACAATAAAAAGTTAGGATTGTTTATCATCAGTACAGGTTTTATCCCCTTATTCATTTGGGAAATATTTTCTTTTATATACTATGGTTTCCCTTTCCCTAACACCGCCTATGCAAAATTAGGGGCTGGAATAGCAAGAGTTGATTTACTCCTTCAAGGACTACGATATTATGTATGGACGTATCGTCAAGACAGCATCACTTCTATAGTTTTATTTCTTGGTTTCATGATTCCTTTTTTCCGCAGACAAAAAGAATTATCACCATATATTTTAGGACTCTTACTCTACTGTATATATATTTTGTGGATAGGTGGCGATTTTATGGGTGGACGTTTCTTTACGCTTCCACTCCTTTTAGCAACCATTATAATTATTCGTTATTCACGGTTAGACCGTATAAAATATGGCATTCCTGCCTCGGCTATTTTTGTAATTTCAAGCATACTACAGCCTTATACTCCTATCCTTACCGGTGCCGATTTTAGTAAAGGAGGTTTCATCTCTGTTAATGGGATTACTACAGAGCGAAAATATTATTATGGTTGGTCAAGTCTTCTAAATTGGAAACCAGGAAAACCTATGCCATCATTTAGCTGGGCTAATGAAGGTAGGAAAAATAGACAAAAAAATCAAAAGATGACAAAAGTTTATGGATGCATCGGGTTTCGAAGTTTTTTTTCAGGTCCACTTGTTCATATTATAGATTATCATGGACTTTCCGACCCCCTATTGGCACGAATCCCTGCTCTTTATCACCCCAAAATAGCAATAGGACATTTCAAACGTTATATCCCTGAAGGCTATGTCGACTCCGCTGGAAATGACCACTATAATTTACAAGATGAAAACTTGGAACAATATTATAGATACATACGAATTATCACACGAGACCCAATATGGTCATGGGAGCGATTTAAAGTAATATTAAAAATGAACCTCGGATATTATTCCTATTTAATAGATAATGATAGGTACCAATTTGCCGACACAAAATTAAAACTCTATGACGAATGGCAAGAAGAAATAGAGAAATTACCTGCCAATCGCGGGATTTTAATTCCAGAAAGGGGTCTGGAAATTAGGTTCAGCGAAGTTCAACATAATCAATGGATTGACATGCAATTGAAACGATGGGAAAAGTACCACATCTTATTTTTTAACGGAAAAGAATACATATCACGGATTGTTTTAGAACCATTATATACAGACGCTCTATTCCCAAATCAGACCATCAAAATACCAAAAAACATTAGTAAAAAAGGATTTGATAAAATCCGTATCTTTGTACACCCTGGCGAGAAATATCATAAAATATTGGAATCAGAGATAAGAACCATTAGCCTATCGCCCACATGATTCGCAATGCTTATAATTTAGTATAATCCGATAGAAATATTTATAGACAAATATAACGATTAAAAAGAAGGCATAGTAATTAATTCATGCAAACTGAAAATAAAAAATCATTAGTCACTGCGATTATATTATACATCGTTATACTTTTCTTCTTTGCAATTTTATTTTTACGAACAGCGTGGCTGTGTGACGATGCATATATTACCTTTCGGACTGTAGATAATGCTGTCAATGGATATGGATTGCGTTGGAATGTTAATGAACGTGTTCAGGCATATACCCACCCATTATGGATGTTTCTTCACATCCCCTTCTATGCAATAACTCACGAAATGTTTCTAACAGGTATATTTATTTCGTTCACCGTTTCAATGATGGCAATAATTTTATTTATTTTTGGAGTTGCAAAAACAATTCCGCAAGCAATTATTTCCGCCAGCATATTAGGCTTTTCACGAGCATTTATCGATTACTCCTCATCAGGCTTGGAAAATCCAATGAGCCATGTATTACTCATCTTATTTTTCATTCTATTCCTGAAACAGCAATTTACTATTACCAATTTATTCCTCTTGTCTCTCCTAACCTCCCTTTCAGCCTTAAATCGTCAAGACTGCATTCTATTGTATTTACCCGCTTTAATATTCGCATGGTGGAAAACAGAAAATAAAATAAACGGTTTTATCGTTATTTGTCTGGGATTTGTACCTCTTGGATTATGGGAGTTGTTTTCTATTATCTATTATGGTTTCCCATTTCCAAATACTGCCTATGCAAAATTAGGAACAGGTATTGCAAAAATTGATTTGATAAAACAAGGGGTTTGGTATTACCTGTGGACATGGAAACGCGACTTCATCACCCTATTAGTTT
>Ga0209204_1000221_pt1:40000-65527 | contig 65527 bp, 43 predicted proteins | sample AD_JPNMR2_MetaG_FD_184425 | JGI IMG/M metagenome (GOLD analysis project Ga0209204, IMG submission 184425) | Active sludge microbial communities of municipal wastewater-treating anaerobic digesters from Japan - AD_JPNMR2_MetaG (SPAdes) (version 2) | ecosystem: Engineered > Bioreactor...
AATCCTTCCCGCCGAAAGTCCAAGGGTTCCCGGGGCAGGTGATTCCGCCCGGGGTTAGTCGGGCCCTAAGCCGAGGCCGAAAGGCGTAGGTGATGGAAAGCAGGCACAAAGATTCCTGCACCACCTCCCAACCGTTATCAGCGATGGGGTGACGCAGAAGGATAAAGCCAGCGTCCTGGCGGTGGACGTCTGCGCATGTAGGCTGTGACTCAGGCAAATCCGAGTCACATACAAGCCGAGGTGCGTGGTAAGTGGATCCTTCGGGTGAAGCAAGTGGCTTGATTCCACGCTGCCAAGAAAAACCTCTAGCGAGGTTGGAGGTGCCCGTACCGGAAACCGACACAGGTGGACGAGGAGAGTATCCTAAGGCGCTCGGGTGATCCACCCTTAAGGAACTCGACCAATTGACCCCGTAACTTTGGAAGAAGGGGTGCTTCTGTCGTGTAGGGACTTGCTCCCGATGCGATAGGAGCGGCACTGAAGTGGCTCGGGCGACTGTTTATCAAAAACACAGGTCTCTGCAAACTCGTAAGAGGATGTATAGGGACTGACGCCTGCCCAATGCCGGAAGGTTAAGGGGAGGAGTTAGCGCAAGCGAAGCTCTGAACTGAAGCCCCGGTTAATGGCGGCCGTAACTATAACGGTCCTAAGGTAGCGAAATTCCTTGTCGGGTAAGTTCCGACCTGCACGAATGGCGTAACGATCCGAGCATTGTCTCAAGGGTGGGCCCGGTGAAGTTGTAATACCTGTGCTGATGCAGGTTACCCGCGATAGGACGGATAGACCCTGTGCACCTTTACTACAGCTTGGTATTGGGTTTAGTTGAACTATGTATAGGATAGGTGGGAGACTGCGAAGCCGGAGCGCTAGCTTCGGTGGAGTCGCCCTTGGAATACCACCCTTAGTTTAATTGAATCCTAACTCCGAACCCGTGAAACCGGGCGGAGGACAGTGCCTGGCGGGTAGTTTGACTGGGGCGGTCGCCTCCAAAAAAGTAACGGAGGCGTCCCAAGGTTCCCTCAGCATGTTTGGAAATCATGCGTAGAGTGCAATGGCATAAGGGAGCTTAACTGTGAGACCGACGGGTCGAGCAGGTGGGAAACCAGGGCATAGTGATCCAGCGGCTCTGTATGGGAGGGCCGTTGCTCATCGGACAAAAGGTACGCCGGGGATAACAGGCTGATCTCCCCCAAGAGTTCACATCGACGGGGAGGTTTGGCACCTCGATGTCGGCTCGTCACATCCTGGGGCTGGAGCAGGTCCCAAGGGTTCGTCTGTTCGCCGATTAAAGTGGCACGCGAGCTGGGTTCAGAACGTCGTGAGACAGTTCGGTCCCTATCCATCGCGGGCGTAGGAGACTTGAGGAAATCTGCCCCTAGTACGAGAGGACCGGGGTGGACGGATCTAGGGTGTTCCAGCTGTCACGCCAGTGGCACCGCTGGGTAGCCATGTCCGGCCGGGATAAGCGCTGAAAGCATCTAAGCGCGAAGCCCCTTCCAAGATGAGGTCTCCCTTGGCCGTAAGGCCACTAAAGAGCCCTGGAAGACTACCAGGTTGATAGGCTGGAGGTGTAAGCATGGCGACATGTTTAGCCGACCAGTACTAATAGCTCGTGAGGCTTGGTCTTATGTTCTCATAAGACAGATAATTCCCCTACGAGCCCATGTTTCTTATTCTTGTCCTACCTTGCATTCACTGTCGATGTCTTTATAAAAGTTTAATTTATACGAGTTTGCCGGTGACTATAGCGGTAGGGAAACACCCGTTCCCATTCCGAACACGGAAGTTAAGCCTACCAGCGCCGATGGTACTGCGGGGCTTCCCCCGTGGGAGAGTAGGTCGTCGCCGGCATTTTTTTTGTTTTAAACTGTCGAACCAGTCGAACGTGTCGGATTGGTCAGAAAAAAGTATTGGTGGAGTGGTTTTGGTGTATAATGTAAATAACAACACTTAACATAAGAAGACATAAAATGAAACACATTACATTACAACTAATTAAAGAGTATCTGGAACGATTCGGCTGGAAAAATTATGAAGCGGTAAATGAACCTTTTGAACAAGAAGGGATAATTTATACAGGTTGGCGTTCTTCAGAAAATAGTCCTGTGTATATGGTGTGCATTGACCCGATGATAGAAAAGAAATGCCTTTCCTTCCGAACCCAAAATCTAATAAGAGCACCATTTGATAAAATACCCAAAGAACAGATACTTAATTTGCTTTTAGCGTTAGAATGGATTAATTATCGTATCATCATAGGGAAGTTTGCTTATGAACCTGTCTATGGTGATATTCGCTTTTCAATAGACCTGCCTATTGATGAAAATACAATTTCTTATGAACAATTTGTTCATTCTTTAGGGCTGGTCGTGGAAGTAGTGGAAACTTATGCCCCTATAATTGTAATGATTTTGGAAGGGAAGGTTACTGCGGAACGGTTTATTCAGAATGATTTGAGGGGTGAAGTTCTTTTAGAAAAAACCATGATGAGCAAGATATTGAAAGATTTACTCAGCGGATTGGGTAGAGTTAATTTAAATTGAATTGGGCAGGACACGTCGGACGAGTCAGACAAGTCGGACACATTTTTTCATACTTGCAATTTGTGAGATAATTTACACATAATAAGAAATCTATTTATCGTCTTTTTTGATTCCCTTTTAATAAATACTAAGATGAGGTGTTGTTTTATGATGCGTATTTCACATCCAAATGAGGATAAGGGAAATTCGTTCAGGGAACTATATACAAAATATGTAGGGCATGGTCAACAAACCTATACTCCCTCACAAATTGTTGTTGAGAAAGCCCAAGGGGTATGTTTGTGGACAGTGGATGGTAGAAAATTATACGATTTCACTTCAGGTGTGTTGGTCAGTAATTTAGGGTATGCACATCCTCTATTTGAGAAGAAGTTTAAAGAATATTACAGTGCATATCCGAGAAATACTTATAACATGATTACACCTGTTCAGGTGGAAGCATCAAAGCGACTGGTCGAAAGTTTTGGATATGCTAAAGCCCAAAAAATATTATGGTCGGCAAGCGGTTCGGAAGGTATTCAGAAAGCGATGTGGACTGCTCTACATAGGTATCCTGATAGGCATATTATTCTTGCAACACGTCACGGTTTTCATGGAAAAAAAGGACTTGCGTCCGATGTAACAGGTGATAGCAGTCCGAATCCGAATGTTCGATGGGTATCGTTTCCGATGGGTGAAGGCTATGGTGAGGATTATTATCAAAAAGAATTAGACGAATTATGGAAAACATATCCAAATAAGATTGCTTTATTAATTACCGAGCCATACTTAGGAGCCAAAGGGTCTTATCATCCGCCGAAATGGTATCATCAATTATTGCAAAAATGGTGTAATTTACATGATATACCTTTTATTTTTGATGAGGTTCAGTCGTGTTTTGGCAGAACAGGTAATATGTATGCTTTTCAAACATATGGAGTAGAACCCGATTTGGTTGTCTTAGGGAAAGGTATGGCGAGTGGAGAGCCCGCCTCAGCTGTTGTAGGTAGAGAGGATTTAATAGAGGCATTGGATTATGGTGAAGCATCCGATACGTTTAGCGCAAGCACATCTGCTTGTTGTGCTGTTTGTGCGACTATGGACGTTTTTGAAGAAGCAAAGATTGTTGAGCATGTGAAATGTACCGCACCAGTATTACATGAATTGTTAATTAAGTTGAAAGAAGAATTCCCGTTTATTACAGATGTGCGAGGTGAAGGGATGGTCTACGGTATAGATTGTGTAAATGCAGACATAGCAAATCGATGTGTGTTAGAGGCTTATTATGGGACCGGCAACGAAGGTGTTCATTTTTTAGGTCCATTAGCGAAAAAAGTTCTTCGTGTCAGTCCGCCATTAGTAATAACGAAAGAAGAACTGGAATATGCGTATCGGTTATTAGTTTCCGCATGGAAACGTATCTAAGTGGAAAAATTGGATATGAATGAAAGTAAATTAGTAGATGAATTATTGATGTTGATGAGAAAAGTATCGCTATTTACTGAGGAAGTAGCGAGGCAAAAGCAGGAACATGTTCAATCAAAGCAAGATTATTCACCAGTGACAATTGCTGATTATGGAGCCCAAATTCTTGTTGGTTATTGGTTAAGTCAGAATTATAGTGGCGATGCTTTAATTGCTGAAGAATCGTCCAAAGCATTGTTAGAATCTGGAGAACAAAATTTCCTTGAAAATTTATACCAGTTGTTATCTCTTTACGAAAATAATTTAAAGAAAGAACATATTCTCCAATATTTAGACTTTAATTCTGACATCACAAATCCCAAATCTTTCTGGGTATTAGACCCTCTGGATGGTACAAAAGGCTTTTTGCGTGGAGACCAATATGCCATTTCATTAGCATATATAAAAGATAGGGTGCTCGAATTGGGTGTTTTGGCATGCCCTCGACTTCGACTTCCGAATATTATTAAAACGGATACCGCAGGTTGCGTCTTTTTTGCACAGAAAGGGCGAGGGGCATGGGTTACATCATTAGTAGATAAAGCAGAATGGTTCCCAATTCATGTCTCAGAATGCACCCGTTTTGAAGATGCGAGATTGCTTCGTTCCTATGAATCCAAGCATACAAATTTGAGAGATACAGAACAATTTCTGTTGAAATCAAGAATTACAAAGAGCGTGCCGATAGATAGTCAAGTAAAATATGGGCTATTAGCAAGTGGTGAAGGCGAAATTATTCTCCGCTTTCCACCAGAAGAGAATCCTGAATATCGCGAGAAGATATGGGACCATGCAGGTGGTGCTATTGTATTAGAAGAAGCAGGTGGAAAAGTAACGGATGTGCGTGGTGCCTCGTTTCAATTTAATGGAGATCCTTTATTAAAAAACTCTATCGGTGTGTTTGCTTCTAATGGTTATTTACATCATTTAGGTTTGGAAATATTGAAAGAAATATTGCAACATGAGAGGAAAGGGTAACAATGAAGGTAGCTGTTATCGGTGCTGGTATTGCAGGATTAACGACTGCATATTTTTTGTCTGATAAGCACAAGGTGTTCGTATATGAAAAATCAAACCGACCTGGAGGTGGTATTTTTTCCATTAAATACAAAGAAGAGAATCTGGAGTCAAATATAGATTTAGGGTTTACAGTCTATAATAGGACTCATTATCCAAATCTTGTAAATCTGCTGGACAAATTAAATTTGCGTTCTCAGGAAGTTCCCAAACGAGTTATTATTAATTATTCCAAGCAGGGTTTATGCTGGTGTTTGGGTGAAAAATTTCAGAGTTTCCCCTTTGTAACTTCATATTTTAAGCCCGTCAATTATAGAGTTATGTCTGCTTGGAAAAAACTTAAAAAGCAAAGTAAACCATTTTTAAATAAAAAGGATCTTAAAATATCTTTATCAGAATATTTAGATGAACAAAAAATTCCTGTGGATGTGCAGAATATATTTATTCTACCATTAGTTCAATCTTTTTGGTGTGGTTTAACCAGTACGTTAAAGGAAATTCCAGCCTATTCCTTCTTTTCTTTTTTAGATAGGATGGGATTCTTGGATGATGATGAAGAATCACAGTGGCGAGTAGTTCGTGGCGGTGCATTCCGAATCATTAGCCAGATTATATCAGGGCTAATTTATCCTATCCGTTTTCAAACAGAAGTTACGTGTGTTCGTAGGCACCCTGACTATGTAGAAATTACCACACGTTCTGGTGAGAAAGAAACGTTTGATGCGGTTGTTATTGCAACACCAGCAGACGAAGCATTGAAAATATTAGAGAAACCGACGGAATCCGAGACAGCAATATTAGGCTCCTATGGATATGAGCAGTTTAGTATAGCATTTCATAAAGATGAGCGATTTGCCCAGACTGCCTTAAAAACCCCATTCTCATGGTATATACAAGCGAGTGGAGACCCAACAAAGATTCCTCCTGTTATAACATGGGATATAAATCAACTACAACAATTACCATTTAAGTCGAGGCTATTTTTGACTATTGCCCCTCGTGAAGGATGTATCCCGAAAGATAAACTTATTTATATGTTTCAACGAAAGGCACCAAAAGCCACATGGAAAATGTTAAGTGTCCAAAGAAGATTCAGCGAAATATCAGGAATGAATAGAACATATTATTGTAGCGATTATTGGGGAGAAGGAATGCTTGAAGATTCTATTGAAACGGCGATGCAAGTAGTGCAGATGTTAAGCAAGGAGAAAAGGAATATTTAGAAAACATGGTTGCCCTTCTCTATACGGATATGTTATCGCTTACGGATACGGGGTTGGTGAACTTTTATATCAGGTTTTGAAGAGGGCATATTTTCAGAGGAAGTTTGGTCCGTATTAGATGGTGGTGGAGATGGAGGATTTGTTTGTTCCTTCCACCAATTTGCCCATTGTTGAGGTGATGCAGGCAAATTCATCCCTGTTTTTTGACTTAAAATAGTTGCAACTCTCAACGATAAATTTGGATTTTTCTCCATAACCTCTATAAAAAATGGGACTATTATTTCCAATGGGTAATTACCCACTTTTTCTAATAGGTATTCTGCTACCTTTGGAGCAACGGGTATTTCTCCTAATAATATTCGCCGAATCTGTTCTTCTGAATAAGTCCCTCCATATTCGGATATAGCATGAGCAGAAAGAAGTGCCACAGAAACAAAAGGACTTTGTATCACTTGAAGCCATTGGTCTATAGGTGTTGAATGAGGCATGTTTGCTAATGCCTGAACACAGGTGTAAGCCATTTCTTCGGAGGAACTGTTTTGAAATTCATTCCAAAGTAAAGGAACAGATTTCTCTGAACGAATTCTGCCCAATGTATAAATAATAGCCCGATGTTGAGGAGGAGGCAATTGTCTTTCCTTTAAACGTTGTATTAACGGTTCCTCTAATTCCTGCTTCAAATCGGGCAGGAGTTGATTTAAAATTAATGCCTGGTCTGCTGTACCGTTGGCAAGATATTTTAATAATTCTTGAACAAAATATTCTGAATTCTTGGAATATATTTTCTTACAGGCTGAGAGTTTCATTTCGTAGGATGGGAAGGTGAATAGTTCTTCGAATTTGGGTAACCAATCAGGATCGTTTGAAGCAAAAATCTGTTCCTTTAAGATGGGGTCTGTTGTTTTTGAGAGAACATTCGATGGGAAAGTGGTTTCATGGTCTTGAAGAAATAGATTTATTGGCAACTTTGGTGATTCATCAGGAATAAGGAATTCATAATGAACCGATTGATTTAATTGTTCTATTCTTTTTGAAGTATTCTCGACAAGAGCTGGGTCCGAAGTTATTTCCGAAGTGTTTATTGTCAAAAATTGATTTTCATCACAAAAACAGAAGAGAGGAAGAAGAAAGATTAAGGGCAAAACTTTTTTCCACAATGTGTCATTCTTGTTTTGAGTAATGAACATATTACCTTGTTAGCTCCAGCAATTGTCCCTCACCAGCTTTTAAGTTAAATTTAACGCCGTTACCTTTTATCTCTTTTATCTGGTCACAGTCTAATATTTTTATTGTTTTAAAACGATGAGAAAAATAAATAGACACTTCTCGGTATGGAATATCCTCCCATTCTTTGCTTATTCTACAGTCTACAACCATAGCAAGTGCGTTTTCCCCTTTTTTTTCTAAAATACCAACTATAAGGTATTTATCCATCGCATCGATTACACTTCCTATCCCTGGTTTTTTTAAGCCTTTTATTTTTTTCATCTCTGGGTTTTCTGGGAAGGCGGTGCTGAAAATGGCAGTAGATTCTCTTGAAACAATATAATCTCCCCAAAAAGCTATTCGATTGTTTACCTCTTTTGCGATGGTATATAAAGGGGTATAATTACACGACTTTGTTCTATCATCCATAGACTCCTCTTTGAGGAGGCTATTCTGAAAAGCACTACCTCCATAATGAAAATACCAAATTCCCTTTGCTCCGAAGGCAATCGCAAGATATGCAGGGAAGCGAATTAATGAATCACTGGGGAAAAAGGTGTATTTCGTTCCAGGCAAACCTTGAACATAAAACATAGGCCAGAAAACAAGTCCATATTTTTTGCATTCGCTACTCCACTTTGCATATTCGGAGATATATTTTATAGCCAGCATGTCTGATGGAAGATGCCATTCATTTAAAGGGGGATATATTTGTGGATTAGAAAAAGGATTATTAAATTTTGCCAGATTTTTTGGTGGAATCCATCCGCAAAGCCATGGTATAAGTTGTGGTTGTGGTCGTTGGTATAGAAAATCGGTGCATGCTTTTGTTCTCGGAGTTATTTCTCCTTGGTCATCACCGAGCAAAAAACCTAACATGGCTGGATGATTGGCGACTGCATCATAAAGGAATTTTAGTTCTTCAAGACTTGCACGATGTTCAAAAGGATTTTCATAAGGCTCTACCCATTTTTTCCCTCCCCATGGCTCCTCATTTTTCGTGAGTGTATCAAACATAACCCAAAGGTTATATTTTTTTGCATAGTCAAGTTTTATTATTGCTTTATCAATATCAGACATATCATTCATATATTGGCTCATAATTAACACATTAAAGCCAGCTTCTTTATAAAGGTTAAGTTCTAAATCATCTGCCCCTGGAGACCACCACGCACCTATAATAAAACCTTTGTAACGGAAATCCCAACCTTCCAGTAGTTTCGATGTTTGAAAATCGCTCTTTGCTGAAGAAGATACGATAAGGAAAAGGATAGCCAATTTTATGAGAGTTTTATTCATTTATTCTCATCCTTAATCATTACAGAGGATAGATTTTAATATACGATTAATTATCTATTATAGTCAATCCTAACCTATTTTTAGTTGCCCGATGGATTGAATGGTGTTGTTTTTCAACAATATCAGAGTGCTTTGTTGAAAAAGGTTGGCATAAGGACATAAGACGTGTGAATAAAAAGTTTAAAAAGGTATTGACAAAATTTAAAGTTTATTGTATAATCTATTCTCTTTTTAATGTTTGTTTTTAATTTTTAAATAGATGGGTATTTTTTAAATGTCTAATTAATACAAGGAGGATAACAATGCCACTTAGATTTTCAACCACACTTAATATTTTTGACTCGGTATACGATGGCTACTGTAAAGAGGGGTATCGTGAGCCAATAAAATTTACAGAAGCGTTGATGGTAATATCGAAGATTAAAAAAATATCTGCTGTTGAGCTTCGTCATTCGGATATTACAAGTGACCTAACTGTAAAAACAGTAAAGAGGATGTTGAAAGATTATGATTTATTTTGTTCCGCAGTTTCGGTAGATTATTCAGAGAGTAAAAAATATGCTTTGGGGGCATTGGGTCATCAACATCCAAAAATGAGAAGTTCTGCAATTGATGAAGGACGTAAGGCAGTGGATATTGCCAGAGGATTAGGCACAACAGAGGTAGTACTTCGGCTATATACCGATGGGTCAGATTACCCGTTTCATGTAGATTATTTAAACCAATGGAATACCATTATCTCCTCTGTGAAAACAGTCGCTAAATATGCTTCGCCAGATATAAATGTATCAGTCTTATATAAGCCACGTGAGCCACGAAAATTTATAACTGTTTCTTCTGGGGGACGAGCCTTAGCAATGTGTCAGGAGATTGCAATGAAAAATATTGGAGTTGCAATTAGTTTTTCTAATTCGTTAATGGCTGGTGAAATACCTGCGGAAACCATTGCTCAGGTGGCAAGGGCAGGAAAACTGTTTCAAATGTATTTGAATGATACGTGCTTACCATCGGATGATTTGCTTGTTCCTGGTGGTTATCATTTATGGGAACTCCTTGAAACATTGTTTTATTTAAAGACTGCAAAGTATAAGGGATATTACAACCTCGATTTGCGTTCCCCACGAATGGAGCCGATATACGCTCTGCAAATAGCCATAGGGAATATAGAAATTATGGATAAGAAATTGGAAAAATTAGATATAACTGAATTAAGAAAAGCCCAAAGGACATTAGACGCAATAGAAAGCCAGAAAATAATCCGTCGCGTCATGTTTATCTAACTACTTTACTAAAACAACATGTGTATATCGGGCATCTGATTACATATCAGATGCCTTCCTTTATATTAGAATTAAAGTCTCACTATTCTTCCCCCTTAATGGTAGGCTTGGTTTTGATTAGGTATTGACGTCATTTCTCGAGGAAGAAAAACGTCCACAATTTAAGTTTTTGGACGAACGATATTTGTGCTCCCCTTAAATTTGCCCCATCTAATTTTGAATCAGAAAGATTGACACCGACAAGATTTGCTTTTTCAAGGTTTGCCCCTGAGAGGTCTGTTTTCAGCATTTTTGCACCACTATAACTTGCCTCGCTGGAGTATACATGTTTTAAGATGGCTGTACTGAGATTAGCTCCAGATAGGTCTGCCTCGATTAAACAAGCTTCGTGAAGATTGGCAGCGGAAAGATTTGCCATTACTAAACGAGCACGTCGGAAATCAGCACGGATTAGACAAGCCTGTTTCAAGTTTGCACCTGTTAAATCAGCCCCGCAAAATTTAACGTTTGTCCCATTGACTTCGCGAAGGTCTGCTCCTCGTAATCTTCCTGCACTAAAGTCCGCATCTTTTAAGTTTGCCTCTCTCAAAATACCATCGGATAACTTACATCTAAATAAAACTGCATTCATTAAGTCGGCGTTGGAAAGACGTGTCTTTTTCATGTTTGCATCGGATAAATTTGCATTTCGAAGTATTGCACGCTCTAAATTTGCTTCACTCAAATCTGCATCTGTTAAGTCTGCACCTATTAAATTTGCCCCTTCCAAATTGGCTTTCTCTAAATTGGCACGGATGAGTCTTGACCCCATAAGACAGGCACCTTTAAGATTCACCCCTCTTAAGTCTGCATCCATTAAATCGGCTTTCGTTAAATCAAAGCCAGCCAAATTAAAATTAGATAGGCTCACCCCTGTTAAATCAAGCGTTGTTTGGGGGTTTGACGCACGCCAACGGGCAAGTGATTCAATTCCTTGTTTTACTATTTCAACATGTGCAAAATTTGCCATAATTTTTATTATTTCTTTAACAAATAAAATTATAATAATTTATTATATTATTATATACATAAATTAATAGATAATCAACATTTATATTTAATAATTATAATAACATTTATTCATTGCAATAGGGAATGTTTTTAAATTGTGAATAAAAAATAAATATATGCATAGATTAGAAGAGGATACATCGCAAATTAACGAACAAAAATCGATTTTTTTAAAACGGAGTTAATCCTATCTGTTTTATTTATTACAATTTATCCTTTATAAATTTTTTTCTCGATTAGATTTCTTATAACGTGATTTGATGAATGGAAGAAAGTGTGGTTATTTAAGTAAAATATATGACCGTTTTAATATAAGGAGTTCTAAGATGATTAAAGAAGCACTTGTTTGGAAGGAAGTTAAGAAATATAATGAGATTTTATATCATAAGGCGGAAGGAATAGCAAAGATAACTATCAATCGTCCTCATCGACGCAATGCCTTTACACCCGTTACGTTAGATGAGATAAGCGATGCCCTTGCAGATGCACGGTTTGATTCACAGGTAGGCGTGGTTGTTCTTACCGGAGCAGGAGAGAAGGCATTTTGTTCGGGTGGTGACCAGAAGTATCGTGGGGAAGCAGGCTATGTAGACCCTCGGACAGGACATCACCGATTAAATGTGTTAGATTTGTATCGTCAGATACGAACATGCCCGAAGCCAGTTATTGCAATGGTGGCGGGATATGCTATTGGCGGAGGGAATATTTTAGCAATGGTGTGTGATTTAACTATCTCAGCGGATAATGCCATTTTTGGGCAGACAGGTCCAAAGGTAGGTTCTTTTGATGCTGGATATGGTTCAGCACATCTGGCACGTATTGTTGGACAAAAGAAGGCAAGGGAAATATGGTTTTTATGCAAACAGTATAATGCTCAAGAAGCATTGGACATGGGATTAGTAAATATTGTTGTCCCGTTGGAGGATTTAGAATTAACCACAGTGGCATGGTGCAGGCAGATATTGAAGATGTCGCCTATTGCACTACGTTGTATTAAAGCGGGAATGAATGCAGATGAAGATGGTCAAGCAGGCTTAACCGAGTTAGCTGGGAATGCCACAATGCTATTCTACATGACCGAAGAAGGACAAGAAGGGCGGAATGCCTTTCTGGAAAAACGTGACCCAAACTTTTCAAAGTTTCCCCGTAAACCGTAGATTGGTTTCCTACTTGAACCATGGAATAGGCAACGAAGGTAGAGGTGGTGCATCGTAAGGATTCGTCGGGTCGGTTCCAAAACGAGCTTCTAACCAATCATTTACACGGTCTCCGTCAGTATCGCGAAGGTTTGGATTGGAAACATAACCATATATGCCTCGAACCTCTTCAACATCTGTAAGCCCATCATTATCTGTATCAACTCTATTCGGGTCGGAGGGAAATCCGTAAACCCCATTAGTTTCATCGTAATCAGATAATCCATCGCCATCACTGTCTGGGTCGTTATCTAAAATGGTAATTTCGTAATTGATTTTTGTTGTGTCCAATCTTAAACATTGCGGATTTTTTAAACTTAAAACAACTATCTTGTCCCCATCTATATGGGTATTATCATAGAAGGTAAGTGTTAATGTCATTTGTGTTGTATTAGGTAGGAAGGAAATGAAATGTGTGTTTAAGTCAAAGTCAATGCCTTCTGTTGCATTTTCAGATGTTATGCCTATTTCTACTTCACCACCAGATGAACGGGCAGGTGCACTGAGTAAAATGGTAATTTGTTGTGTTGTATTCTGTTCTTCGATTAATAATGTTTCCTGATAAAATTGAACCTTTGGTTGTTCTAAATATGATTGAGCAAGATTATACGTAATATTAAACCGCCCGAAATAATCAGGTTCTTCTGGTGTGTCACACGACGCACCACCTCCCCATAACTGACCAATGATTTGTTGCGTTCCTGTAAGCATTAATGGACTACCAGAAGAGCCAGGTTCCGTAGTCCCCTCATCCCATGTAACTTCATGGTAAAGTGAGGAGTATGGGTTATCAGTGTTCGTTTTATGCCCGAAACTAATTCGCTTGTAGCTTCCAGAGGGATGGTGAATATCTGTTACTGGTGTTCCTATGGCGATAGCAGAAGTAGTCCAGCCAACATAAGTAGCATTTTCTGGTGGTTCGTTCCTCATTTTTAGAAGCGTAAAGTCATTTCCAAGCCCGTAATAAGCACTCCCTCCTGAACCGACAAGATAATCAGCCCCTCCAGTAGTTCGTGGAACTGTTGATAGTGATGGTGGAGTTCCATTACATGTTGAGGTTTGGTAGAACCAGTAGAATTCCAGTGTATCTGCTCCTCGAGTACCCGTTTGAGAACTGACACAATGGTTTGCAGTTAGCACGTATGGTATTTGGGTACATGAATCATGGTCATTGAGAAGTGTCGCTGTACAAAACAAAGCATACGGAGAACCAACAATGCCGAGACCTAAGATACCTCTACTTGTCTCTGCCCATTCGGGATAACATGTAACATCCAAGTTACAACTACCTGCTTTAGTTAACAATGAAATAGGGTCTTTATATATACCAATAACTTCTTTAATGAGAAAGCCTATAGCATCTGCGGGTTGATTTTGTGAAACATGACATAAGACATAAACATGTTCGGAGAAGCATGTAGGTAACCATCCCCCCATATTTTTTATGTCTTTGGGGCTAAAAGGTCCCCAGAATTCGTCCGCATTTTTATCGGGATTTAGTACCCAAAAAAAAGCGTTCGCATCAGAATCGGTGTTTTCAAATAAAGGGTCTATTTTTACACGGATGCCAATACTATTAGGGAATTGGATATCAACTGCCCAGAGAGACGAAGCGTCAGATAATACCTGCCAGAGACCGGTGGAACTTTTCTGACCATATACCTCGATAGGTTGTGATAACTCTTGAATAATACCAATGCGGAATACCCCTTTTTCAGTGCTTGTTATCGATTTCTTTTCTTCTTCGAGCAATTTTTGCGTTTGTAAAGGAGGCAAAGTAACTGTTGGAGGAGAAAATGGTAGTTCCTTTATTAATTTCTGTATGCTCTCTGTTCCCGATATTTTTTTTGTCTCTTTTACCACAGAACGGGCAGGCTCGGAAAATACAGAGACGTCACCAATTGACTGCCCAGTTTTTTTCTGAATCCCTAATTGATTTAGTTCCCTTTCCGATAATCTATTCCCATTCTTAAAATAGAGTTCTAAAACTTTTCCCGTACGTGTCTCTTCACAAAGAACGCCGTTTATAAGATGTTCCGGATAAGATAACGGCTTTTCTTCCCATTCCTGCAATATTTGATATTCATTTTGCATTTCTTTTAATTGTAGGTAACCTGTGGGAAGATTATCTTCTGCTAATATTACATATTGGATAGTGACTATAGACATGAGAGCAAATAACACATCTTGTCCTTTCCAGTTTAATTTCTTATCACGTTTATCATATTAGATAACAATGGGATGAATTTTTTTATTTGCTATTTATTTGATTGAATACCATTTGAATATCACAAGCATCCGTTTTACTGTCTCGTGTCAAATCGGTTTGAACCCTTGAGTTTACACCTAATACTGCATCCACAATAAATAATAAGTCGTTTGTATCAATCACGCCAGATTTATCCACGTCATATTCATCAGGAGCAATATACAAATAAGGTTTAATGAGTGGATAACTTACATCCATCCTGCCATAGTAATCTGGCTCATCTATTTCATTGCAACTGGCTTCCCCACCCCATAATTGGCCTATTATAAGTTGAGTGTCTTCTAAAAATAATGGACATCCTGATGAGCCCGATTCGGTACTACTTAAATTGTATACAACCTCATGGAATTTATTTAGCGATCGCAAATGTGCTCCTCTATTATTTGGACTCCCTGTATCTATTGTTGTTCCAAAAGAAATTCTTTTATAAGATCCATGGGGATGATGGATTGCCACTACCGCTGTATTAATGGATACTGGAAAATTAGTGAACCCCAGTTCTACAACATTATCTGGTGGGACATTTCTCATCCTGAGTAACGTCATGTCGGTTCCATACATTGTATTTGAACCTGTCAGGAAATCCGCACCACCTTTTGTTTTGGGTACTGTAGTTATTAGTGGAGGTGATGCATTACAAGTTTGAGATTGATAAAACCAGTAAAATTCTAATCCATCGGCATCCTCCTGGTCTCCTACACAATGAAAAGCAGTCAAAATAAGTTGTGATAAATGTCTCGGATTTCCATCATTTAATAGACTACCAGTACAGTAAATAACATTTGGTCTTGATACGGTAGATAAACCAACAATACCTTTGCTTATGGTAGTCCATGAATCATAGCATGTAACATCTTCATAGCAATTTCCCAATTTGGCAAGTTCTCCAATAGGGTCTTTATATAGATATGCATAACTATCAATAATAACAGGCACGGGTGGATATGAAGATGAGCGTGGCATGACATAATAAAATGTTATTTCATCTGAAAAAATAGTTGGTGTCCACATTTCTTTGTTGTGAATTTCGATAGCATTGAGTTCCGATGAATCCAGAGTATTACTTATATACAAATAATGAGATGGTGGTATATTTTCTGAAAGTACAATGTGAAGTCTAATCCCAAGAGCATCCTCTGCAAAAAAGTTGATGAACTGAATTGAATATAGAGTGTCTTCTTGTTTATCTATTGAGATGTTGGATTCTTCATTGAAAAGTGATATAGGTTCATCGAGGTCAATAATACTTCCAATTTTTAAAACTCCTTTTTGAGATGTTGCGTCTGCATCTGAATCGTGAACACCTCTAATAAATGGAGGTAAAATAAAAGTTTTTGAAGATTTTCTGGGAAGGGTATCACTTTGAACTGATGAGGCTTTATGAATATCGAACGATTTTCCCGATTTGTCCGTTCTGGTCTCAGTAGGGATTTCAACACGTTGGGGAGTCCAATCCTTTAATTGAATGTTTAGTTCCTGCAAATCAGATAAAGAAAGCTCAACTCCTTGTTCGTCAAAATAAATTTCCCTAAAATGTTGCTCTGGTACATATCTCAGTAAAAATCCATAAACATTGCCTCTGTATGTGCGTTCGACCCACTGATACTCAATCTGATATTCATCTTCGGGATAGCCTGCATTATTTAACCAATTCTGGTAAGTATCACTAAATGGCTCCTCAACTGCAAACATATCACTGTTGAAAATAAGAAAGGAGACTGTTATGCAAATGAGTACTAATTTTAAATTAAAATATAATGGATTACTACTGAAATGCATTATACTACCTTATCGTTATTGTGTCAGATAAAATTCTCATATAATATAAGTTTACCCGAAAATAGAGATTAATAGCCAAAAAATTGATAATTTTTGACGTGGCTCTCTCTTTTATTATAACTTATTTTTAGTACTATAAGGTTTTATTATGAAGATAGTTAGTACTACAATTATAGTTACGGTTTTAACATGTGTTAATTGCATTTCTGCTGTATCAGAACAAAGTGACGTTATTTATGTTTCTCTATATGACAAAGACCTCATTAAAACCGATCTTAATTTTGCAAGCTCAAATGCTTTTTCAGGGGAAAACACATTTTGCTTTGAAGTGGAGCCGAATCAGACAGTTAATCATATTCAATTTTTGATGAACACAAACCTTATTACGGATAGTACGAACACAGAGGTTACATATCATAATTTAAAAAAAGTTGAGAATCTTAATTTTACGTTGCTCTCTTGGGAAGAGAATGTGAATGCTTCGGATATAAATGAAGTTCGCAAACATTATCTGGTTAAAATCTCTACACATTTATTGTTCTACTTTTTTGAATCTGATTCGGATATTAAGTCTGTTCAAATAAAAGGTCTAACGGCTAACAAGGGTTTGACTATTAAAACACACGAGCAAGATTCTCTGATACTTTATAGAGATACAACGAGATTATTGGCATTTTTGCCAGTATTCCCATCCGTTGCTCAAATACAACAGGGTGATAATATAGAAATAAACTTTGTCAAAGATATGGCATATATACCGCACATGTTTGCCTTTTTAATTATCTTAGGTGGAAAGACGTTACCGCATCTTGCTATTTATCCATCCGATTTGGGGACAGAATATGGTGCTCGTATTACGCTTACAGATTATCAGTCAATGTATCCTTCTTTTGAAATTTTTCTTGTTCCAAAAGCCATAGTAACATCCTTTATGAAAAAGCGATATGAAATTTGGGGTAAAGCCTTCTTTGTTGAGCGAGAACAACGATTGTATAAAAGTATAAACTTCCTTGAAACCCGTGCATTTACATATAAAGATAAAGAAAATCAATGGGGGATTGCCTTTAACGACCCTATAAACGGCTACTTACAATTAGATGGCAAAGTTTTCTCTATATTTAAATCATTGTTATACGGTGAAACTTTAAACAAGGAGACGAAAATAAAAGGTATATGCCAGATTAACAACAAAGAATTTTTCGATTTTGAAGTTCCTTCTTGTATTGAGTCAAGTATTCCCTTCCCCGAAACAATTTCTTTAGATTCTGGGCTTATAATATACAAAAAAAATAAATAGAAATCTAAAAACCCTAATTAAAGATATTCCAAGTTCGGAAAAGGTATTAAGAAGCCCACCACTTGATTACAATAAATCCACCTATGAGAAGAACTGTAAATGCAACGACACACCAATCGAACCAGCGGTCAATGAAGTTACGTATCTTTTCGCCAAAGATAAAAATAAGTATTCCGACTAAGAAAAATCGAGCTGACCTTCCTATGGTTGAAGCAATTACGAACATCGGGAAATTAATAGAACAAACACCAGCTGCAATGGTAATAACCTTGTAAGGTATGGGTGTAAATGCGGCAATGAATACAATCCAAAAATTATACGTTTCATACAGGTTCTTTACATGGTTGAAAGCTTCTTCAGAGAAGCCAGGCACATAGTTGAAAAAGAAATCCTGAACAACCATCCAGACGGAAAACCCAATTATATAACCGAAAATTCCACCTATAATAGAGCCGATACTGCATAACGATGCAAACCAAAAGGATTTGAGTCTGTTTCCAATACAAAGTGCTATTAACAAAACATCTGGCGGAATGGGAAAGAAACTGGATTCAGCAAAGGCTAATAAAAATAAGGCAGTTGACCCATAAGGACTTTCTGCCCAGCTCAGTACCCAGTCATATAATTTTCGTAGAAGCTTCATTTATAACAGCCCTCATACTCGGTAAGTACATTATAATTCTATTCTGGGGTCGTAAAAATATGATAATGCGGAATGATTCGTAAAGTCTCTTTGAAGGGGTGTAATACTAATTTGGTTTTGCTCAATAGCGTCAAAATCGGTTCCAGGTTCCTGAACATGTGTTGGTTGTGCTCCACCTATCCAGTAGTAAATTTGTCCACGTGGGTCATACCTTTTGATGATTTCATCCTGATAATTTCTGCGTCCCATCCGAGTAACCGCAACACCCTTTATTTCAGAATAGGGTAGGTCTGGCACATTCACATTAAGCATGGTGTCAGCAGGTATACCATATTTTAATATATACCGTGCTAATTTCACTGCAAAAATCCCAGCCGATTCAAAATTCTCAGGGTTATGGCTCACTACTGAAATAGAAAAGGAAGGAATCCCAAGGAGCATCCCTTCGAACGCACCTGCGACAGTACCAGAATAGGTTACATCATCTCCCAAATTGGCACCAGCATTAATTCCAGCAATAATGAGTGAAGGTCTTGTCCCTAATAAATCGCGAACCGCCAACATAATGCAATCCGTTGGTGTACCATCTACCATGTGCCATCTTTCCTTTATCTTGGTTACTCGCAAGGGTTTCCTCAATGAAACACTATGACCAACAGCACTTTGTTCTCGGTCAGGAGCAAAAACATATACATCTCCTGTACTTTCCATTACATCAGCAAGCAAGGATAAACCTTTGGCGTGAATACCATCATCATTTGTTAATAAAATTACTGGTCTCGACATAGCATCTCCTCTTATTGAACTCGTTAAGTGAAAATAGGGTTGTGTTTGTTTAATAAAATATTATCTCATATCTTAAATTTGAATATCAAATGAAACGTTGTAGACATAAATGATAAGAGATATGAAATGATAATTATTTGTATTTTATAAAATTACTACCACTTAAAGTTTCATATACGCAAATTATATTTTCATTATTATTATTTTATAAAACATGGTTTTCCCAAAAAAATAGACAAAAAACACCTCCCAATTTTTTAATTTTTTTGACACAAATATTCTATAATATGGTATTATATTTATGGAGACAGAATTATAGATATTATAGATTATAATTTAGGATTTTAGTAATATGCAGAATATAAAGATATTATTTGCTGATGATAGTCCTGAACTAATACGAATATTCAAGCAATGGGCAGAAATAAAAGGTTTTAATGCAAAATTTGCCACTAATGGTGTAGAGGTGCTTGAAACAATAAAAGAGGAGGACATTGACCTTATTGTTTTAGATATTGATATGCCTATTCTTGACGGAATTAGAACCGCAGAAGAAATTCAAAAGATTACAGGGAAAAGTAAGATTTTAATCCTTACAGGCTTGGGTCCAAATGTTCAGGATATCCTACCTGAAAATATTGTCGATGTTCTTTTGAAACCTATTTCATTAAAGGAATTAGGGGACAAAATATCAGAGATTGCTTTAACAGTAAAAGAATAAAACGTATTTGTATTTGAGTTGTAGTTTTGGGAAGAGGGAAGGTATCTTTTCATGTCAATTCATAAAATTGAATAAGTAAAATATAGTGTTATTTTAATTTTGTGTTTAGGATTTTACATAATCTTTATTAGGTCATTCTATGGCATGAAACGTGAATTTGACTTTTATGAAACCATTAACTTATTTTATTTATATGATTTTTAATAAGTTTGTAAAAAATGTTAAATAACATGATAAGAGGTTAATCCAAATAGAATATATAGGATACAAAAAGAGTTGTTAAACGAATTACAATTAAAAGAAAGGGTATGCGTTTATGGCAAAAAACGCGAAGAAGGAAACAACGTCTAAATCTAAACCAAAGAGAGAATCTAAAAAAGAAAAAGAGAAGTTATCTCAGAAACGTGGCAGGCCTAAAAAAGATGAGACGACATCCACTGTAAGAAAAACCCAACCTATGAAGAGGAAACGGGGAAGACCTCCTGTCGATAAGTCCTCTGCATCAACTGCAGTCCAACCTACCGAAGAAATTCCGAGTAGTAAAGGACGTGGTCGAGGTGAGAAGATTTTATCCCGTGAATTTTTATTTGATTTAGTAATGTTTATAAAAGAGGCGGTGGAACCCATTGCACGTTCTTTAAAAGGTAAAGATATTGTTAATGTCGCACCTACAGGCGACCCCACTTTTGCCATAGACCAAGTTGCGGAGAAAGCGTTGTTATCTTTTTTGCGTACATCTAAACAGCCAATAGCTTATTACTCTGAGGATACAGGCTATTCAACATACGCACGTGTCCCTAAATATTTGTTAATTGTAGACCCGATAGATGGAACCAGAGCGGCAAAAAATGGATTTGAGTGGTGTACAATAGCAGTTGCAAGTACACGAGTAATAGAAAGACCAACATTTAAGGAATTAGACAACGCATGTATTGCTGAATTAATGAGTCCACGTATGTTTTATGCGGAACGAGGAAAAGGAACATCTATTATCGGTGATACGAATAAACGCATCCGATTGTCCAACAATACAGACATTGAGACGATGAATTGGTCAATGACCATCCCTGGCAGACCTTCTTATTTGATATTTAACGCGGCGGGCAAATTAATAGACCTGAGCAGTTTACGTGGTGGTTTTTTTGCATGTAATAGCACATCTTATAGTTTAACACGGTTGATTACTGGGCAATTAGATGCTTGTGTAGATATTGCAGTCCGATTCTATAAAGAATTCCAAGAAGGGACACGGGATATGTTCCTGAAATCAGGAAGGGGTTCCATTATTGGTCCAGCACCTTATGATTTGTGTCCAGCATTGTTAATTGCCCAAGAAGCAGGTTGTGTATTTACAAATACAGAAGGTGAAAATTTTGATAATGTGCTTTTATTAGATACACATCCTGAAAATTATCAAACCCTGATTGCAGCGGCGAACTCAGAGTTACATGATTATTTATTAGAATATTTTAACGAACGAATTGAGCAAATTATCAGTGTCCTCCGAAAGAAAAAATCGACAACATAGGTAACATATTAACGTACAAGTAGAAGTTATAGAATTAAATTTAGTGGAGTTAGGAATAGGAAAGTTAGTATAATATACGTTGTATTACATAGGTATTGTGGGGAGAAATTAAAAGTAACAAATAAAAGAAAGGTGTTTATGTTTACAGCAAAAAGATTAGAAAAAATACCACCTTACCTTTTTATGACATTACGAAACAAGATTAACGAAGCAAGAGCACGAGGAGTAAAGGTTATAAGTTTAGCTATAGGTGACCCCGTAGACCCAACGCCAACACCTGTAATTGATGAGTTATGCAGGACAGCATATCACCCTGAAAATCATCGATATCCAACAGATGAAGAATGGGGAATGAAATCATTTCGAGAAGCCGTAAGCAGGTGGTATGCCCGTAGATATGGTGTAAAACTTGACCCTACTAAGGAGATAGTTGCCCTTATCGGGTCAAAGGAAGGATGCCATCATTTTGCATTGGCTGTGGTAAATCCTGGAGATACAGTGTTGGTAACCGACCCCGGCTACCCCGGATATAAGCCCAGTATCTGGTTTGCAGGTGGCGAACCTGTACCTGTGCCAGTAACCGCACAAAATAATTTTCTCCCTGTGTTAGCTGATATTCCTACTGAAACTGCAAAACAAGCCCGAGCATTTTACCTCAATTATCCCAATAATCCTACAGGTGCTGTAGCAACACCACAGTTTCTTGAAGACCTGATTGAATTCTGTAAATATTGGGACATTGCTGTCTGTTATGATAACCCTTACAGTGAAATTGTATTTGAGGGAGAAAAGTTAAGTTTCCTTTCAGTACCCGGTGCAAAGGATGTGGGTGTCGAATTAAACTCATTATCAAAACCATTCAATATGACAGGCTGGCGAATCGGTATGGCATGTGGTAATCCAGAAATTATTAAAGGGATAGCAACAGTCAAAGCGAATACCGATTCCGGTATTTTCAATCCAATCCAATATGCAGGTCTTAAAGCATTGAACGATTGTGATGAATTTACTGAAAAAATGCTTGAAATTTACCATCGTCGCCGTGAAAAATTATTATCTGCACTTGCAGAATTGAATTGGAAAATCCCTCCAAGCAAAGGGACATTTTATCTTTGGGCACCTATCCCTGATAAATTCACCTCTGCAGAATTTTGTGAGTATATTTTTGAGACATGCGCTATCGTTCTGGCTCCTGGCAGTGCATATGGAAAATATGGCGAAGGATACATTCGTTTCTCATTGACAGTCGAAGACGACGTACTTAACGAAGCCATAAATCGCATGTTAACTCACCTTAAAGGAGTTTTTGCATAAAATGGAACTCACACAAAACGAGTAAAGCCTCGCTTTGGTGTTAATATAGATTTAATTTGAAAAATATTGACAATAAATATAAGGTTTTGGTGTTATGCCCATTTTTGGGAGAGAAATTCCTGAGTCACAAATATGTATTATTCGTGGTAAAACAACGAAATATGATGTTCTAAATACCTTAATTGATTTGGTAAAGAGGAACCCTGCTATAACAGACCCCGAACTGTTTAAGAAAGCAGTTTTTGACCGTGAAGAAGTTACCAGCACGGGAATCGGAGGTGGCATTGCTATTCCTCACGTGAGAATGGATGAAGTAAAAGACATTACCATCGGTATCGCAATTGTGCCAGATGGAGTAGATTTTGATTCTATTGATAATCAACCAGTATATTTAGTCGTTTTATTTGCTACCCCAAAAAATAAAGACAAAGAGTACCTACAAATGGTAGCCAAGGTGATGCAGGCTCTAAGAGACGAATCGCTTTATCAACGAATGATTAAATGTAATTCACCCCGTCAGCTGGCTCTTTGTCTAAATACAGATTAAACAACCCTGCATTATAACTTCCGACTCATAACTTGATTAATAAAATCCTCTACATTACTCAGTGTGATGTTATGTCTCTCAATGTTATTTTTTACAAATAATTTTAATCCAGAATTTAACTCGGATAGGCTTTGAAAAGTACCCATTCGCCTTCCAACTTGATAGATAAGCTTTTCCTCCGGTGAGAGTGATAAAAATTCATTAATAATCGAAATCATTTTAGGTTTATCCTCCGGAAGTTTACCTTCAATTTCAGGCAATAAATTTAATATATGGTCACTTTTTATAGTAGATGTAATTCCATCTAAATGTTGAATAAAACATAAAAGTTCCTGAACTATTTCCTCATCAGTGCATTTTTGGAATCGCTCAGATTTCCAATCATCAAAAAGAGGTGTATTCGGGGGAATCGCCAAAGTACGAATGCGAATAAAGGTTGGGTTTATTCGATTTAAGGCATCTGCACTTTCAATTGCATGCTCTAACCAATGCTCCCTACCACCCAACCCAGGTATGTAATACTCTGATAATTCAATACCTGCCTCCATCACTTTTTTACCTGCCTCAATATGCTGTTGCTTTGTAACACCTTTGTGCATAAACTTTAAAACTGTATCCGAGCCAGATTCCAACCCAATATGTAATCGATTTAGCCCCGCATTCCGTAGTTGAACTAATTCAAATAACGATTTCGTATATATCGTTTGTGACCGAGCATAACTTGTTATCCGCTCTACAAAAGGGAAAAAGTCCTTTAAATAGTTCAATATTATTAATAGCTTTTTTGTAGGTAAAACAAGAGAATTAGCGTCCTGTAGGAAGATAGAACGCATCCCTGATGAACACCAAAACAAAGCATCGAAAAAAGCCTGCTTATCAATTTTATTTCTTTTTAAATATCTATTTAATTTTGCTAACTCTGGATCTAAAAAGTCATCATCCTCTTCAAGAATGCTCTGAATAAGCAAAATAGCCCGCACTATTTGGTCAATGTCCTTTAATACATGCTCTATAGGACGAACAGAAAAATGAGTTCCTTTATAAACAGGACAAAAGGAACAGCGGTTCCATGGACAATTTCGTGTTACACGAATAAGTAAACTCAAATCCTCACTCGGAGGACGTATAGGTCCTTGTTCATATCCTTGATACTGGTCTCTTTCTTCCATTTCCATATATTTACATTCTCCAAAATATTTTAACATGCTCTCTCTAAACAACGTTCTTTCATATTAGTATTAGTACAATAGATAAATTATATAAATAGAGAAATGTGAAGGAGAAAAATGAAACAAAACAGATAAGGATAAATTTCTGAGTTCCTGTTTATTTTGATTTTCTAACCAGATTCCATCTCACGATAGCATGCATAATTTATATCATCAAAACCTATTGCTCATCTTACTCATTGCCCTCACTTAAACTATCACAAATCAAAAAAAGATATCCCGCCACAGAAAGAACAAAAGAACACAAAGTTTTTTCAATTCTTTCCTCCGTGTTCTCTGGAGTTTATTTCTTTTCTAAAGGTATAATGTAGTGGGAGCATCCCTGCTCCCCTAAAAAAATAACCATTAACATCCAATCTATCCATTCAGTTGCAAGTCCACCCCGCTACATTATTACATCATGTAGACACCCCTTCCTGTGTTTTTACTTCGCAATTACACACGGTAAAGGATATTTACCCACAGAGTTTCTCCAATTCTTTCCTCCATATTCTCTGGAGTTTATTTCTTTTCTAAAGGTAAGTGTAGTGGGAGCATCCCTGCTCCCCTAAAAAACGATTTTTTCCACTGCAAATGATGATTGTAGTGTAATCAATCCATTCGGGAGTAGGGATAATCCCGTTACATACATTCACTCTTCAGGGCAAACACATATATGTCTGACCCTTTACATAATCCCTCACAGGCACTCTTGCCTGTGCTACTTTTTAACCACAAGCAAGATACTTGTGTTACTCTTTTTATCTCCGCCTACGCATACCACTCATAGAAACTATCAGCATACCGAATAAAATAACATCTAATAGGTATTTCCACCACGTATCATTGCCTAACGATTTACCACCAAAACAACCACAACCTTGCTTGGTTTCCGTACTCCCTTCCCCTTCCGTTGGTTGAGCCGAGCCTTCACCTTCTGTTGGCTGAATTGAGCCTTCACCTTCCTGACCTGCTATTCCCGCCTCGGACTTGCTAATGCTTCCGTCACTGTTTGCATCTACTTGATTGAATACCTCCTGCGTCAAGCCCGGATATTTAGCACTCGCCTCCAACCAACTCACCTGTCCATCTCCATTGCTATCTACTGAACCAAAATCCGACTTCAACGCCTCTATCAACTGCTCCTTCGTGCCCGCCTTGCTCATTACTAATACAAC
>Ga0209204_1000228_pt1 | contig 64506 bp, 54 predicted proteins | sample AD_JPNMR2_MetaG_FD_184425 | JGI IMG/M metagenome (GOLD analysis project Ga0209204, IMG submission 184425) | Active sludge microbial communities of municipal wastewater-treating anaerobic digesters from Japan - AD_JPNMR2_MetaG (SPAdes) (version 2) | ecosystem: Engineered > Bioreactor > Anaerobic...
AAAGAAAAAATGGAGCTTACCATTTGTAAAATTAAAAATAAAGTAGTGCCAGTACAGCCTGTAATAATTGGTGAACCTTCACCACAATATAAAAAAGGTACAGTAATAGTTGAACCACCGTTAATTCAAATATCTGGTGCAGATATTATTGTAGATGCTGTAAAAAACTTAAAGACGTATCCGTTGAACATAGACAAAGAAATTCAAACATTGCATGTTCCTGTACACGTCAATATAAAGGATTATTCAAAGATTTTTATTTCTCCTGATACTGTAATGCTTACAATACCAATTACTTCAGTATCTAATCTTGTAAGTTTAACAATGCCCATTGAAATACGTAATCAGCGCAATGATTTTAAATATATTTTGAAACATAAGAAAGTAGTGGTGTATATAAAAAAGTCTTTGATGAATATTGAATTAAATGAAAATGTACTGGTTGCCTATGTAAATGGTATGATTGATGCCAATGATCAGGAAGTTATAAAATTACCAATTTTTGTTGAAAAAAAGGTAAAAGCACCTTTTGAAATATTCACCTATGAACCTACAGAAACAGAAGTATATATATCACATGAAGAATAGTAATATTGGAGGTCTTTGATAATGTCGCACGTTCAATTATGTGTTAATGTTGATCATATAGCAACTTTACGTCAGGCAAGAGGTGGTAAAGAACCTGATCCAGTACAGGGTGCAATTATATGTGAAGAACATGGTGCAGCTGGTATAACAGTACATTTGCGGGAAGATAGGAGGCATATACAGGACCATGATGTTTTTGCATTACGAAAAGTAGTTAAAGGCAAATTTAACCTGGAAATGGCATTATCTGATGAAATAATTGAAATTGCACTTAAAGTTAAACCTGACCAGATAACCCTGGTCCCTGAAAAAAGGCAGGAAATTACTACCGAAGGTGGGCTTGATGTAAAAACAAATTTTAAAAAGATTTGTGAAATAGTATCCTTATTTCACAAAGAAAACATTTTAGTTTCCCTGTTTATAGAACCAGAAGAAGAATCTGTTAAACTTTCAAAAGAATCTTGTGCAGATTTTATTGAGTTGCATACAGGTACATATTGTAATGCAAAGGGGAAAGATACTATTGATAAAGAAAAAAGTAGACTTTTTTATGCAGCTACCATTGCATCAAATATTGGTATAAGAGTCAATGCAGGTCACGGGTTAAATTATATAAATACAGCACCAATTCTTTCAATGCCTGGATTAGAAGAATTAAATATAGGGCATTCGATTATTTCACGTTCTATTTTCACAGGGTTGGCCAATGCAGTCAGTGAAATGGTGCGAATTATAAACGAGAATAACTGATGATTATTGAAATTTATAAGTTGACAAATGAAGTTATGAAGTAGCAGTAGAAAATAAGAATTTTTGTGAATAATAAAACTTATAAACAAGGTCAATATGATAGGTAATCTCATAAGAATTATTTTTTTCTTTTTTATAATATATTTCTTCATACATGTTGTTAAATATATTATAAAAATCAGTACAAAGCAATCTGAAGATATAAATAAAAAGAAAGAGTATAATTATCAAGATACTAAAAATAAAGTAATAGAACTGGACAAAGATGATTACAAAATCGAGTAAATATATCATATTATTATTTTATTTTGTTTTCGTAGTTTCATGTTCAAAAGAAACAGGTACATTTGCGTTTAAGAATAACAATGATGACAGGTACATAATTAAGAGTGGCCTGTGTGAATTTCGCCAGGATCAAAAAGTAAATTGGGCTTTTTGCTTTACAAAAGTATCAAAGCAAAAAAAAATTGGAGTAGTTGTATTGAAGAAAGAGAAAGTCTGGGTTGATGTCTATTCTTTTTATGATACGGTTTACAAAAATAAGCCTTGCATATATGGAAACATTGAAAATTATGAAGCAGGTACATATAAGATATTAATTGTAGATAAAGGGAATACCATTGCAGAAAAGGAATTTGTAATATATAATGAAAATGAAAATATTGACTAGATTAATGTATCTCCAATTTATAAAATAATAATATCTTGAATTATTATCTGAAATGAAAACGGTTAACCAATAATAATAAAAAGGCATAATAAAATAAAAATAACAAGGTTCATGTCTGTTAGCATTTCATATTTTAATGAAATAAAATATTTGAGGTTTAAAATTTTTAAAACAAGGTAGTAATTGATCATTATATTAATAATAAAAAATATAAACTTTATGTTGTAGAAGATAGATAAATAGAATAATGATATCATTGCCATACATGATAATATGTAGAATAAATATCTGGCCTTATTAATTCCTAAAATTATTGGCACCGTAACGTTTCCAATAATGAGATCACCATTGAAACCAATAAAATCCAGCAATAAATTTCTTGATACTATCAAATATGATAGAAATATTATTAATGATAAAACAATACCTGTATGTATCTCACTCAATTTCGAATCTTGGAAAGCATAGCAAACTGGTATAAATAACGTAACAATAATCCAACCAATGTCAGCAGGGATTGATTTAATAGAATAAATTGTTTTTATTAAGGAAGATGTGTATTTATTAATCAAGAATTTGAAATAGCTAGAAGAATAAACCATTCCTGTCAGTAATATACTATAATACACAAGTAGGGATAAATAATTTTTAATATTCAATGTAATCATAACCGAAAACAAAATGGCTGCAATAGTGGAAGTTAAAATTATGAAATGATTGTTTTTGTGAAGTTTATATTTAAATGGATTTGTGATTTTAAGAGTATCTTTTAAAAAGTAGTTATTTATGGCATACATTATAAATATAAAAAATGCGGAAAGAAATGGTAGTTTATATGATGACCATACACCGGATAATTTTTCTATTAAAAGTGACATGAAAAAACTGGCTATAGAGGAAATGAGATTTAATCTAATTGCAATTTCAAAAAAATGCATTATAAAATACAATAATGGATTTTTATATTTATTTGATATAGAATATAATTTCTCAAGTACATTATTGATAATCCATCCGGGAGTTGAAGCACCAGCTGTTACAAGAACATAATTAGAATTTTTAAAATATTCATCATTCAACTCCTCTTCTGATTCAATATGGAATGTTTTGATATTATTGTTTTTACCTATTTGTGCCAATCTCTGGGTATTAGCTGAATTTTTACCTCCAACAACTACTAATGTATCAATTCCTTCTTTTACAGCATTAATCACATCACTTTGTCTTTTATGAGTAGAGTCACAAATTGTATTAAAAATCAGTATATCATTATATTTTCTTTTTAAAATTTGAGTAATTTCTTCAAAAAGGCACTCATCAAATGTAGTTTGTGCTACAACTATATATTTTAAAGCATCAGGAATTTTTTTGATATCTTCAATGTTTGATATTACTATAACACCGGCATCAGCATAACTTTTTACACTTTCAACTTCTGCATGATGATCATCTCCTATTATAATAGCAAAATAACCCTCTCTGGAATATTTTTTGACTATACCCTGAACACGTGCTACCCGAGGGCATGTTAAATTAATGATTTTGGAGGCTTTTTGTTTTAATAACCGTAATGACTCCTTGGGAATACCATGCGTACGGATAGCTATTACCTTATTTTCAATATTATCAATGGAATTAATTGTGATAATGCCCCTTGATTGAAGTATGGAAACTGTTTGAGGGTTATGTATAAGAGGACCTATAACATAAATCGTTTCACTATTTTTATTGATTACATCAACAATATCCAATACAGCTTTACGCACACCCATGCAAAAGCCAGTATTTTCAGCAATTTTAATTTTCATATAATATTCATATATTAAATTTTATTGAGTAACAAAATTAGGATTGCCTATTGTACCCATTATTTTAATTGTGATATTTTTTGTACCAGCTTTCATCATCGATTCTAACAAAACTTTATAATCTTCCAGAATACTTGATTGTGAGTCAATTTGAATTGTTATATTAAGAGAAGAGTTCTGGAAGTAATTGGATAAGGTAATTGTTCCATACGCATTGCCTCGTATCTCTGAACCTGAGAACAAAAGATATTTAAGATTAATCATATTGCCCTTTTCAAAAATCAGTTCTGACTTAATTTGCGAAATATTTATATCGGGTATTTCAAAACCCTGGATAGAAATTCCTTTAATAGAAACATCCTTCATGCTTGAAATAATATTGCCCTCTGCTGGATATGGAAGCGGTTTGTTATATTTAAGGTCATAGAGAATATCAGCGTTTGTTATTATCTGTAATTTCTCACCTTTAAGATTCAGATTATGTATCTTTATTGTTCCATCATAATGGTGAGTAATAAATATTGAAAATGGATTGATAGTAAAGTTAAACAAGACATTCTGGAGAGTAATCTCCGTGCCATTTTTTAATTCTATTGTTATATCTTCAGCTATAGAGTCGGTGATAGTATGAATTTTCAACCTGCCTATAGAAATATAATTAGCAATATTCTGTTCAACTTCCTTAATTTTATTCTGAATAATAATTTCATACGGAAAAGTTAAAAAAACAAATAGTATTACCATAACAATTGAAAACACTAAATAACGCCAGAAATATTGTACAGTAACTATCTCTTTAAGAAAATTATAAAGTCTGTCAAAATATGTTTTTAATATTATTTTATAATTACTTAGATTCATATCATGCATCCAGGAGATTATTGTAAAGTAAAGCTTTCAATTTTTAAATTCACATCATACAGATTAGGTGATTTATATGATTTATTAATTCTGAGATAGCTGATATTAACCAGTTTGTTCGAATTTTCAATCTCATAAATAAATCTAAGTAATGATTGAATTGATACTGCATCTAATTTCATGTCGGTTGTAATTCTAATATATTTATTCTGAACATTTGTTTGATTGCGCCGTGAGTAGGCAATGTTCTTTGCTACATTGCTGCTTTGAGCCCATTGTTCAATCATGCTACTTATATTTTCTGAATCACTTTTCAGAAGAGACATATATTGATTTCGTTTTGTTTCCAGTTCTTTATAATTACTATATATTCTATCAAGCTGTTCTATTTTTTGTTTATCACTGACAATTAATGTATCTGAAGATGAAAAAAAATTAATTAATGGCGTGAAAATAAAATTATATCCAATAATAAGTATTAATATCCCGATAAGAATTTTTAATAATAATTTTTCTCTGTTAGAAAGCTTTATCATAATTAATCCTCATTGGCAGTAGTTTGACGTTTAGGCTTATTTGATTTGAATTTAATTGTCATTGAAAATTTTACATTGTTTTGCATAACATTGGTATTGAAAACAACCGATTCAAATTTTTGTGTCTGTACTAACCTGTTTTTAAATTCATCAATCTTTGCAGTTGAATTGATTGATCCATCCAACCTGATGATGCTTTCATTAATAACCATATTATTTAAATCAAAATTTGCGTCATAAGGAAAATTAGAAACTAATAAATTGAGAATTTCTATCATTTTATCATCAATTTTTAGAAAAGATTCTATGCTATCTATCTCGCGTTTTAATGTTGCATATCTGTTTGTTGCTTCTTTAATGGGGTCATCAGGCACAATATTGGTAAGAAAATACCGCTTATATCTATCTTCAAGAATCCTGTTGTAATACGATGATGATGATAATTGGTAGATCAAGGATAATATTATGAATAAAACAAGAAAGAGTATACTTAGTGAACCATAAAACAGGGCAATATAAAAATTCTTTTTAGACTGTTGAGATAGAGATAATTGAAAATCATCCTTAAGAAGATCTATAGTTTTTTGTTTGGAACGATTGATATAATCAATTAAAGTACCAAAAGTAATGTAGAATTGTGATTGGACCTCAGTATTACCAGTTTGGTCCATCAAAGTTTGCAATACAACTGGTATTTGCAATTGTTGGGATAGAACTGTACTAAAACCTGTAAGTAATGCCCCTCCGCCGGATATAATAATTCTTTGTAATGAGAAATTTTCATATTTTTGAGTTTCTGCATTAATAAATAGCAAAATTTCATTGATGAGATTATCAATTTCATTCTGGATATCATTAAATATTGTTTTAAATTTTTGCTGTGAAATGTTTAGTTTTTTATGTAAGCCATAATGTATATTATTTTCAAAAGATGAGAGATCAAAAGAATGATTTACAATGAATTGGTGTATGCCATAATGTTCAGTTAGTATCTTATTAAAATGATCTTCAATATTCTTAACTCCAAATAAAATACAACGCGTTGCACATAAGCTATTGTTAATAATTAAATTGATAATGGATTTTTCATACCCAATATTGAGTTGAATAATAGATTCATTTTGTACAGTGTTGAAATAATTATACGATTGAAATAGTGAATTAAACTCAACTCCAATAAATGCAAGATTCAGATTATATTTAGCAAAAATTTCTGTTATTTGATGGATTAAAGTTTTTTGAGCAACAACTGCAATAACATCCATCCCTTCAGGACTTTTGGTTTGAATTGGCTGGAAATCATATATCACTGAATCCATATCAAGTGGTATGGAATCTGCAATTTCGTATCCAATTACTTCTCCTATCTGTCTGATGTTCTTGAAAGGAAAATTCAAAGTATAAAAAAATAATTTATTTGAAGATAATGTTGAAATAACTGTATAATCTGTTAAATCATTTTGTGAAAGTATCTTATCAATTCCACTAGTTATTCTTTCCAGCTTATTATCAATTGAAAAATCAAGATCCTCAACAATAAGAGATTCAACCTGGAAATTTTTGAAACCAGTTTTTGCTTTGATGCATTTTATTGAGAATGAACCTATATCTAAAACAGCAATATTTTCAAACAAGGTAAACCTCCAGTCCTATTCTTCTGACCAGTTTATAATTTGTTTGCGTTCTCTGTGGTAATAAGCAACAATGCTTAAAGAAGTTGAACCCACCTTACCAATAGATTTTATTTTGAAAATATATGAACGAACAGTTAACAGGTTTTTTCGTATAGTTTCATCAGTAATAATATCACTGATTTCATCAACATTTTTAAATGGTTTTTGCAATCTTCTTCTAATAATTTCTGTCACTTTATCATCTGTCATGGCGTCTGTCAATGCAGATAATACTCTGAAACTTGCAGTATTTATATTAATTTTATTGATATCATTCAAATAATCACTGCGCTCACCATTAGCTCTAAAATAGTTATATAACGCTCTGTTTTTTTCTTTGCCTATTTTAATGAGTGAAGTATCCTTAGAAATTTCTATTTTTGTACCAGAGGTTAATGATTCAATTACATTCTGTAATCCTTTGTTATTTTCTACAAGATTACCTTCCAATCCATAATTACCTCCACCTAAACCATAGAATATTAGAGGTGAAATGCCTTTAATGAGAAGCAATTCATTGATTGTATCTAAAGCAGCATTTTTGGCTTTATATGGCTTTTTTAAATTTTGATAGTAATCTGAAGATTCTGCACCATAGGGAGAACGGGCATCATCAATATCCACCCAGTCTAAAATGCAATCAGCAAGGTCTATGGGCAAGCCCATATTAATAAAAAATCGTTGTGTTATAACATAATAAGGTGTCTGGTCAACAAATTCATTAGCTAAAACACTTACATTTATTTTTGAATTTTCATCTTCAATTAACAGTTGAATGCTACCATTTTCCAGTGGGATTTCAGGCAAAGGTAAAGCCCAAATATCCTTATATGAATCAACATTAGGGTCTGTTTCAATATCACCACTTAAAAAGTTTGCAATTGAACCTCTTTTATCAGCTTCAAGCAATTCTATAGCTAAATTAATTCCCGAACGCGCAATCCAATAAGCTTTTTGCCTGTTAGTAAATGATTGTAAGTATCTTGTATTTGTTTGAGCTAAAATTAAAAATTCTGATGAAATCGATATGATAGCTGCAATAATAATTAGTACAATTATCAAAACATAACCATGATTGGTTTGCTTTTGAAAAAGTTTCTTAATAGATTTTTTTATCAGTATAAACATGGTTATGAGTAACTATCTGCTTAAATTAATATATGATATAAATACAAATTTTTCATCATTTCCATTTGGATTTTTGACTATTAATGTTGTTTTCACAGAATTTGGGAATCGACGATATTCACGGGAATCCCATTTATCAGTGAATTTTTGAGCTATCCCAAATTCAAATTTGCAATCAACAACATTAGACAATATATATGAACTATCGCCTCCATTAAGAGGGTCTTCATCATAGATAATATCAGATCGCCTCATTAGATAGTAGAGATAGTTGCCGTTCTGATCAGGTTGTTCCATTTGTTTTAAATAATATCCTACTTCAAAAACATCAGTAAGCGGGGTTGACTCGGACATTTTACCTGCTATTAACGTATCCACTGCATTGATAGTAACAAAATCAACTTTACCTAAATTTTTATCACCAAATTCATTAGTACCTATAAAAAAAAGTTTTTCATTATATTTATCAAAATAAGCACAGGAAAAATCGCGGTTCATTCTATATAAAGCTAAATTAACTTCTTCGTAGAAAAGAGCAGTTTTTGATAAACTGTTCACTGATTGAATAATTGAGTGATGTATAGTATAAACCATTAGCAGAATGATCGATGATACTGCTGTTGCCACCAGAATTTCAATCAATGTAAAACCTTTTTTATTTACATGTAAACAATCTTGGAATTCCATATTATCGTTTTGGGTATATATATGATATGCTATAGGAGCGTTCCTGTTGTCGTTCCAACCATTTAACAGTGATAGTAACCTTATATGCATCTATAGGCCCAATCATAGCATTTTCATACCGGGTGATAGTTCGTGAAAAGCTGAAGCCTGGATAATCCGGAACAGGCTCATCCTGCAAATCAGGACCACGTTGGTTATCTATCAAAAATTTATTCATCTGGCTTTGGGCTATGAGCATTGCTATCGTTAAGTTTTTGTTTTTAGTAATTCCAAATATCCCGGATGACACTGCGCTCATAATACCTAACATGGCGATAGATAATATTGCTATTGCAACAAGAATTTCTATCAGGGTAAACCCATTATTTGATATCTTCATACGTAGTATACCCTTTAACTACTTCAGGAACTTTTATATATGGATTAATAATCAACGACCATTCTTCCTCATTACTTGTTATTATATGGACAATAGCTCCACTGGTTGACCCTGATGAATAAACTGGTATCATAACATTACCGGAAGTATAACTTGAGCCATCTGGTAAAAGAATTTCTTTTATGGCAAATGAATCCGGGAATTCTCTGTTTTTTAATAATTTATTTGGATTATCTATAAATTCGGAATTTTCATTAAGAATTGCTACCGATATACCATTTGTACGCTCAAACAGTGGATTTGAAATCTCTGAAATCTCATTTTCTTTGCTTTGACAATGGAATACGATAAAATTGGTACGATTGTTGATAAATGCATCATCAAATGATTTAGTAACTATTGTACTTAAAATTAAAAAATTATCTCGTGCTGATGAAAGATAATTAATAATGCGTGGCATTACAACAATAGATAATATGGAAAAAACTGCAATAACTACTATCAGTTCAATTAATGTAAAACCATTGTTACTGGTTTTCAGGCATTTTATCATACATAAACGATTGTTCATTGCCAGCTTGTTATGTCAGAATCAAATCCACTTCCACCTTCTTTGCCATCAGCACCATAGCTCATTATCTCATAGTCATTTCCATGCTGCCCCGGACAATTATAAACATAAGGATTACCCCATGGGTCATTGGGAATTTTCTTTTTATCCATGTAACCTTTTGGATTGTAATTCTGTGGGATGGGGTCGGTTGTTGGTTTTTCAATGAGTGCCTGAAGCCCCTGTTCGGTTGTAGGATAGTTACCATTATCCAGATAATAGTGGTCCAGAGCCATTGAAAATGCAGCTATCTGCTGACGTGCAGCTTCAACCTTTGCTTTCTGAGGTATATCCATAAACCTGGGGACAACGATAATTGATAGTATGGCAATTATTGTGATGACAATTAACAATTCTATAAGCGTGAAGCCTTTATCGCTGTTAAGATATTTTGAAATTCTTTTAATAAGTATAAGCAAACTCTGTAACTTCATATTAATCCCCCTTAAAAACTTTGTATTATACGTTATTTAACTATTAAATTCATTTCAAAAATTGGCAATAGTACAGATATTACTATCAAGCCAATAACAAATCCCATACAGACAATAATAATTGGTTCTATGAGGCTTGTCATGCTATTAATAGATAATTCGATCTCATTTTCATATATTTTCCCAATATTCAGCAACATCTCATCTACAGTATCGCTTGATTCGCCTGCAGCAATCATACCAATGATGTATTGTGGCAAAAACCTTTCTTTTGATAATGCATTTGAAATTGAAGACCCTTCCTGTACCATTTTGGCTGCTTTTTTTATATTTTCTTCTATAAGAACGTTTCGCATTAAGCGCTGAACTATCTCAAATGATTTTATTACATCAACTCTATTGGATAACAGAATCCCTAAATTATAGGTAAATCTATGGATTAATATCTTTTTATACAATGAGCTTACTACTGGTAATTTTAACTTTAATTCATCTATCTTTCTTCTTCCTTCGTCTGTTTTTTTGTATCGGTTAAAATAGTATATACCTACTATAATAATTATAATAATAACATACCAGAATGAAGTAATAAAATTACTGATACCCATTACTATTTTAGTAGGTATTGGTAAATCTTTACCTAATTCTGCAAACATTCTGCCTAATGAAGGTATGATACTTACCATCAGGAAAGTGACAACTGCAATGGCAAACATTATCATAAAAGCAGGATACCATAAAGCTGACTGAACTTTACTTTTTAATAAATTCTTTTTTTCTTCCAGATCAGCTAACCGTTCAAGCGCATTATCAAGTGAACCTAAACTTTCACCAACACGAATCATATTTATATACATTTCATTGAAAATATAATGATGCCTTTCAAGTGCATTAGACAGAGATGATCCTTCCTCAACTTTTGTTTTAATATCAATAATTGCTCTTTTAAAAATAGGGTTTTCTATCTGGTCGATTATTGTTGATATGGATGTTAAAAGAGGCATGCCAGCTTTAAGCATGGTCGATAATTGTCGTGAAAAAGTGCTGATCTCTTTTGCACTTAGTTGTAAACTTATATAGTATGATATTCTGTCAATTATTGTGTTGAAAATATTAGATGAAATTTCAGGAGTAGCAGCTATTTCCGAATCCTGCTTTGAAATTTTAACTATATATAATCCGTTAGCTCGTAAGCGTTGACGTGCAATAACTTCAGATGGTGCATCAATAATGTCTGCTACAGATTCACCTTTGTTGGTTAGAGCAATGTATTCAAATATCATGGTTTAGCTTACCCGTAATACTTCTTCTAATGTTGTAATGCCCTGAAGAGCTTTTTCTACACCATCCTGAAGCAATGTTTTCATTCCATTGGAAATAGCTTTTTCTTTAATCTGTACTGCATCAGCGTGTTCCATAATTAGCTTTCGTATGTCATTGGTAACAGGGAGTAGCTCATAAATTCCTGTTCTGCCTAAATAGCCGGTGTTGATACATTTATCACAGCCTTTGCCTCTATATAATTTTTTTCCCTGGATTTGAGAGGGCTTAATACCCAGATCCTTGAGTACAACAGGATCGGGTTTGTATGATTGCTTGCAATGAGGACAAATAGTACGTACCAACCGTTGAGCTAAGAAAGCATTGACCGATGATGCGATGAGAAATGGTTCAACTCCCATATCAAGAAGACGGGTAATCCCACTGGCAGCGTCATTGGTGTGAATAGTTGAAAAAACTCTATGACCAGTCAATGCTGCCTGGATTGCAATTTCGGCTGTTTCTAAGTCGCGTATTTCACCAACCATTATTATATCAGGGTCCTGCCGTAAAATTGATCTGAGTCCTGCTGCAAAGGTAAGGTCTATTTTTGGCTTGACCTGCATTTGGCCAACACCATGAAGCTGATATTCTATTGGGTCTTCTACCGTTAAGATGTTTACATCGGCAGTATTAAGGCGTGTTAAGACACTGTATAATGTTGTTGTTTTACCACTACCAGTTGGCCCTGTAACAAGTATTATCCCATGTGTTTTTTTTATTAAGTCATTGAATACTTTTAATGTTTCTTTGGAAAACCCTAAAGAATCCAGATCAAATTTCATGTCACTCTTATTGAGTAATCGCAAAACAATGCGTTCGCCATAATATGTAGGGAATACTGAAACACGAATATCTATATCCTTCCCACCAACTTTTAATTGTATTCTCCCATCCTGAGGAAGACGGTTTTCTGCAATATTTAAATTGGCCATAATTTTTATTCGTGATATAATGGCTGCCTGATATTTCTTAGGTGGAGTAAACATGTTGTATAAAATACCATCAATTCTAAACCGTATAACAAGATCTTTTTCAAATGGTTCTATATGTATATCACTTGCACGGTCTTCTATGGCCTGTTTGATTACAGTATTAACAAGACGGATAATTGGTGCTTCATTGGCCATATCCAGGATGTCTTCAGTTTCTGTAATGGGGGATGTCAAAATTTCGAAATCAGATTCTTCAAGATTTTCTATTACCGATGTTGTTGAGTTTTCTTTCAAAAGTTCATAATGATTATTAATTATTTTTTGAATTTCTTTTTCAGTTGATAAGACAGGTACAATTTTGTAATTTTCAAAGATAATCTTAATGTTATCTAATGGCTGAATCAAAAGAGGATCGTTTATGGCAACTTTAATAATATTCTTTTTTACATTTACAGAGTAGGGAGCTATTTTATATCTCTTTAAAAACTGGGCAGGAATTGCACTGAGTATATTTTCATCATCAGAAAAATTTAATGTTTCAGCAAATTCCATTGAAAATTGGGTGGCTAGTGCTTGTAATAAATCTGATTCGTTAATTAATCCCTTTTTTATAAGGATCTGACCTATTTTTAAAGGGGTTGATTGTTGCGAGAGAAGGGCATCCTGAAGATCTTCATTGGTGATCAATCTTTTATCAATTAAAATCTGCCCAATTTTTTTATTCTTAATACCTATCATAGCTAGTCTAATTGTAGTCTTCTTTGTTCTTCGCGTTTTTGTTCGGTTAACGCATCAATTTTTGATTGTTTTGTAACAATATGAGGTGTAATAAATACCAGAAGATTGGTTTTTTTGTATTCAACAACTTTGCGTTTAAAAAACCAACCCAATAAGGGGATATCTCCTAAAATGGGGACTTTTGTTTCTTCAACACTTTTATTGTTGGTAATTAATCCGCCTACCACTATAGTTTTCCCATCTGCAATATTAATTTTTGTTTTAATATCCCGCTTACCCAATTTAGGAGGAATTACTGATCCTGATTCAAGCACTGTTGTTTGTCCAAGAACAGAATTAACTTCCTGATATAAGTCTAATGTTATGCTGTTTTGGGATGTAATATGAGGGGTAAGTTTTAGTTTTACTCCAACAGATTTATATTCATAGGTATAAAACTGGACACCGGTGTCACTTATTCTATTGTTGGTTGGGACAGGAATTTCTTCCCCTACATTGATCTCAGCCTCCTGATTGTCAGTTGTGAGGATTTGTGGTGTTGATAGAATATTGTAATGTTTTTCTGCACCAGTTGCATTTAACAATGCAAAACCCAACATGGATTTATCTGAAAGATAACCAATCTGGAATCCTGTTGATAATGGCACGGCAATTTTTTTGCCTGTCATACCTGATGGAAGAGTATATGATGGTGGGGTTCCCTGTATTGATGATCCGCCATAAAGATGTGAACTGTATTGGTCACCCAGCATCCAGTCTATGCCAAAACCCCAGCCACTATCTGCAGATACTTCAATAATTAATGCTTCAATCAAAACCTGTTCACGTACGATATCCAGCTGGTCAATGATATTTTTTATCATCCTGAATTCTTCAGGTTTAGCTGTTATTATGAGTGAATTGGTTTCTTTATTAGCTATAATCGATAGTTTCTGTTTATCAGTTATTGCCGCTTTAGCCTGTGCAATTTGCTGTGCCTGTTTGGTAACATCAACCTGGTGTGATTGGTCGCCTTTACTTATTGCAGCATACTCTGCAAAAGGAATTCTGGATAAAACTGCAGCCAGCTTTTCAGCGTCAGCATTTTCAAGATGCACAACGTGAATATCTCCCTTGATGGTTTTATCGACTTCAAGTTCCTGAATTTTTTTATCAAGTGAAGAGGCAATTTTGATTAAACCATGTATTTCTGATGCTGTACCGCTGTAAATAATTATATTTAAGTCTCGGTAAACAATAATGTCAGTATTAGGCGATTTTAATGCTCGCAAAACATTTGCAATCTGTTCTGCATCGGCATTTTTAATTTCCTGTAAATAAGTAATGGTCTGGTCATCTGAAGGAACAATCTGCTTTTTTGTAGTATCAATAATTACTTCAACATTCTTTTTAATTGCGTCTTTTATGGGTAGTATTTTAATAAGGTTCTCGGATTCCACTACTGCAAATCCTTTTAATTCAAGGATTGCTTTCATTACTTCGTATGCATCTTTGACAGGTATCTTCTTAACAGATGAAATTGTAATTTTACCTCTGACACGTTCATCGATAACAATATTTTTCCCAATCAGCTGACTCATGACACCTAAAAATTCTGACAACTCCACATCCTTAAAATTAAGGGTAAAATACTGTTCCTTTGATTTCTTTTTTCCTTTGTTTTTTTTAATTTTGATTTCTGGTTTTGCCTGACTTTCTTTTTGTTCATCTTTTGGTGTGATAATTTCAGCCTGTGGAGTCTGGGTCTCAGCAGGTTTTTCAGGATTAGTATTTTCCTGTTGAGCATAAAGAAATGATATAATGAATAAGCTTGAAAGTATAATAAACAGATAGTAATTAAAATTTAATTTATTTTTTTTCATTGAACCACCAGTAAAGCCATGTATTTAATAGTATATGTATTCTAATCCGAAACATTCAGATCATATGTAATCATCTGGCCTGAGCGTTCCAGTTCAATAACAAAACGTGTATCTGTTTTTAATGTTTCCCACATCTTCATCAATTTTTCAGTACTATCAATTGGTTGCCCATTAATTCGTTTTACTATGTCACCGCTACGGGCTCCCATTGAATACAAAATATTAAAAGGAGCAACAGAAAAAAGTTTAAACCCTTCAATTTTTCCACCCACACGATATGGTCCAGCTCTAACACCATTAAGTGCATTGTCAAGATTGTTTAATACTTTTTGCTGAATTTCTGACTTGCTGATAGATTTTACTATTCTATTTGGAGAACTTTGTTGTGATAATTGTGGTCCGGAACTTGAAGAAGATGATTTATCTTTTGCAAACATATCAATAATTTCAACTTTTCCATCTTTTTTTAAAAAGACTTTAGCATTCTCAATTTTAACAAGTTTAAAGCCATATACATCCATACCAATCTTATATATTTGTGCAGAGCTTTCAGATTGTTTTTTTATGAGAGCTCTTGCAATACCTGGGGGGCCAGAGATAGTTCCCAATACCACTAATTCATTTATTTCACTGCTTATTGAAGCTGCACCAGAACTATCTACTGTAGCTACTTTGAAGAAATTAGAATCAAGCATTGATTGATATTCATTAAAACTCTTTAACGATGTTGTTGCTGGTTTATACCTTGCATGGATATAATTTTTAAAATCAGCAGGTTTTATGAAATATTTTATACTCTGATTAATAACCTGAGCAGTGATAAAAGAAAACAGGATCACACTGATTATATTAATAACTTGTATATGTATCCTGGTCATATTCAGTATTCTTTACACAAATTTAATGATACGATAAAAATCACGGTGCATGCTCTGTTTGATACATTAGATAATCTAAAAAATAAACAAAACAAAATAGTAAATTAAAACCATATATAAAGCACAATTCACTATACATTTTAAGTATAGTGAATTGCTTGTAAAGTTACAAAAATTGATATATAAATATTGAATGATGTCAATAATTATTAGTATTAATATTAAAAATATTTATGCTGCATACAGGTCAATTGATTTAATATCTGAAATTGGGATGTGAAATTCCCTGTTTTTATTTCTGACGACAATATTATTTTTTTCCAGGCGTACATTATTCTGCAATTCAATGACTTCTCCATTTACAAGATGTATTACTATTTCCAATCCTTTGATTGAGATATATTTTTTTAGCTGCTTTATAAATGAATTGGACTTCTTTTTTGCTGGCATAAGTACCTCGCATAATAAAATTTATGTCTCATATATTTATTATGTCGGATAAATTGAAATACCAGTTAAGTAAAATTTTTATTAGCATATATGTCGATAACGATAATAATATTGATTTTTTTTATATATATACGAATATTGGTGGTGCTGTAATTAGATTTTCTGAAAGTAAAGTTATAACATATATGGAAATGAATAAGGTATGTATTAATTTTTTTTGTACTAATGTAAAAGGATTTAATAAAAGAGATAGTAAAGGTTTAATGCATTTTCAGGAGGAATTCCTTGATGATTAAAAAAAACAATTCAATTATTATCCTTATTTTGATATTAATTATAATATCTATACTATCCCAATCATTAGTTGTTGCCGAGGTTCTTTACCTGTCGAAATGGAAATATGCTACCGGCAAGTCAGAACAGGGCTATCATGATGCTATAAAAATGCCATTTAAGCCGTTAAACGCTACTAATAATTTGCATACATTAGTTCCCGATTACGAAGGATTTGTATGGTTACGCAGTGATTTTACTGCTTCAGATCAAATAGTAAATGCACCATTAATAGGAGTTTTGTTAGGAAGAATAATGATAGCTGATGAAACGTATTGTAATGGTGAGCTTGTTGGTATCACGGGACAATTTCCACCAAATTTTTTTAGTGAATGGAATAAATATAGATTATATATGTTGCCAAAAAGTATTTTGAAAACAAATGAAAATAATGTATTGCTGATTAAGGTTTATGTTAACCATGAAGGATCTATCGCTGGAAAAAATATTATTGGTAATTATAAAGAATTAGAAAAGGAATACGATTATTTAGACTTCATAGATTCAAGAATAAACGCAATTATTTCTTTTCTTTTTTTGTTAGTTGGTTGTTATTACATACTGATGTATTCATTGCGTAAAAAAGACATAGAAAATTTATATTTTGGATTAACATGTATTGCATTTTCTTTATATTTAATAAATTTTTTTGTTACCCGTCTACCTGGATTCCATTATAATCTTATATCATATCTTTTGTTTCAAAAAATAATCTTTGTTTTAATTTTTGTGATAGCATATTTATTATCAAGGTTTTTAACAAGGTATCTAAATATTTCTGATAACGTTATTATTAAAGCTTTATTAATTTTTGCAACTGTTGTACCATCTATAATATTATTACTGGCAAAAGATTATCCAACCTTTTTAAATATTAGATATAAAGTAATCCTATTTATCATCATACCAGCTATATATATAATTTCTATTACGGTTGCTGCTTTAAAACAAAAGAAAAGAGAAGCTAAAATTTTGATAATAGGTAGTATCCCATTTTATTTTTGTGCTTTCTGGGATCTTATTGTCCATAATATATTAAAGATTGATGATGCTATATATCTTATGGGTTTTGGCTTCCCATCATTTTTAATTTCTATAGCAGCGATATTAGCAATTCAAACAGTTCAGTATCATAATGAAGTGGAAGAATTAAATGTTACATTGGAGAAAAAAGTAGAGGACAGGACGCGACAATTATATGAAGCAAATCAGGAATTAAAACTTGCATTAAACCAGATACGTGAACAGCAGGAAATTGCACAGAGAGATATGATAATGGCAGTAAATGTTCAGCGTAGTATTATACCACAAAAAGCACCTGTGGTTGATAATTATGACATTGGACTATATGCTCAGGCAATGTCAGGAGTATCAGGTGATTTTTATGATTTTTATATTGAAAATGATAAATTAGTTGGAATTGGATTATTTGATGTTTCCGGGCACGGTATTGCCTCCGGTTTGTTAACAATAATGTCAAAATCAATTATTTTTCGTCATTTCATGAAACTAATTAATCTGCATTTGGGCAAAGTAATAGAATTTATCAATCAGGAATTAATACAGGAACTGGAACATGTTGATAATTATTTAACGGGCATACTTTTACGTTTTAAAAATGGTAAGGTTGAATATGTAAATGCTGCCCATACGGAGATGCTTTTAAAACGTAAAGAAAGCAATAATGTTATTGTATGTACTCATAAAGAAAGAGATATTAAGGGGATGTTTTTAGGGAAAAGTGTATTCCAAACTACCTATACACCCCTTCAATTTAGCATGTGGCCTGGAGATCAGTTGTTGGTATACAGTGATGGGCTTACTGAACAAAAAAATAAAGATGCTGAAGAATTTGGATTTGAGAGGCTTCAAGAAGCTTTTTTGCATGCTCAGGGACAAACTGCACAGGAAATTTGTGATTATATCATTAAAACGTTTAATGAATTCAGGGGTGATGTAGGATTAGGTGATGATGTAACAGTTATAGTATTACAAAAGAAGTAATTATGCTGAATATCCCCAATCCTGCTTTATTAAACTCAAGCATACCCCATGAGCTATTGATTCAGTTTTTATACTCTGGAATTCCATTAATGCCCGTTTGTACATGGTGATATATCCGGTATCATGAAATAGATCTTTGATATGAATATCTATCTGGGCAACAGGATCATTGTATATTTCAAACAAATCTCCAGTAAGAAGAATATAATCAGGTGAGAAAACATTAGTTACATCAAGTAATGCTTCAGAAAAAAACTTCAGTGCTGTATCAAGCTTTTCAAATATACCTTCTGTTCTATTAGTATAATGGTTGTTAAGTTTTGCTATTACATTATCGTAGCATTCGTTTTCATCTATGGCGTTTTGCTGCTGTAATAATTTGACAAATGCTTCATAGGAAAAATAGCAATCCAGGCATCCACTTCTTCCACAGATACATTGGTGGTTATCATCACAGACTTTGATATGGCCAATTTCCCCTCTACTGTTTACTATCGCCCCTTTATAAATTAGTCCAACAGCACTTGCTGCACGTGCTGAAACAACCATTATCCTGTCGTAACGCTGATTAATATCAGAAGTTGATAAGATGTATGAAATCATGCTGCTGATATTATGATCAAAAAATATTCGTGTATTGGGAAATTTAGTGGATAACAGTTCATTAAAATTAAAATCCTTCAGTTGAGGCATGAGTGTATATGATCGTAAGATTCCATTTCTGGTATCAATATCGCCAGGTACTGTGCAACCTACAGCAACAAGATTGTTTGTAAACACAGGATTTTTTGATAACACTTCGTCAATTTGTTGTAGCATAACCCGGGTAAATTCTTCTTTTGAAATACTGCTGGAAATCCCAACTTTTGTTTTGGCTAAAACTTTGTTGCTGAAACTAACGATAGATGTGTATATTGCTTTTTGATTAAAGGTGATACCTAAATATACCTGCTTTTCATGGTTTAGAGTATAGAATAATGCTTTACGGCCTTTTTCTTTTTGTTTACCTTCAGTAGGTACTATTATACCTGTATTTTTTAAAATTTTAAAAGAGGTCATGATGGTATCCATAGAATACCCGGAATATCGTTTTGCTTCGGCTTTTGATAATACAGGATGTTGCCGGAAGATATCGACTATATGCTTACGTTTATTTTCTTTTCGTTTGTTGATTTTTTCACCATGTGCCATAACATTCTTCCTGAGTATGATAATTTTCTTGACATATTATCGATAACGATTTTATTATTAAACTATCAAAATGATAGTTGATATTATAACATTATTGCTCATTGTTTTTACTTATGCAACAATTTTTTATAATTTAAAACAGGTGCGCTTATGAATCAAGAAAGAAAAATAACTTTTAAAAATTTATTATCGTATGGCGTTGGTGATATTTTTGGTGGTGGTTCTTTTGTTGTTATAAATCTTTTATTTATATATTTTTTAACTGATATAGCAAAACTCAATCCTGCACTGGCTGGACTTGTAGTGCTGGCTGGTAAGGCATGGGATGCAATCAGTGACCCAATCATGGGATATATTTCTGATACTACTAAATCAAAATACGGTAGACGCAGAATATTCTTTTTACTGGGGATTTTCCCAATCATACTTAGTTTTATTGCCATGTGGCTGCCTTTTTCATCTGAAAGCCAGATAATAAAATTTATTTATTACGCCTGTGCGTATGTATTTTTTAGTACAGCCTTTACCATGGTGATGATTCCGTATTCAGCACTCAATGCTGAGATGACACGAGAATATAAAGATAGGACGCGCCTCTCAGGTGCACGGTTAATTTTCTCTCAAATATCATCACTCATATCAGGTACCGTACCTAAAATGGTTGTTGATGCATTTACGGATAAGGGGCAGGGTTTCCTTGTAATGAGTATTGTTTTTGCAGTTTTTTTTGCGTTGCCATGGATTATCGTATTTTTTGGAACATGGGAACTGCCTGATGTAAAGGTGGAAAATAAATCTCTTACTGATTTTTTCAAAAATCTCTTAGTTATATGGACAAACAAATCATTCAGGGTCCATATTGGTTTGTATATCTGCGCATATTCAGCACTTGATTTAATCATGGCAATGTTCATTTACTATCTTACCTATTATATTCAAAAACCACATATATTTACAATGTGTCTTGGTGCAATGCTTGTGACTCAGGTTTTGTTTTTGCCCGTATATGTATTTATTGCAAATAAAAAAGGTAAGGGTTTTTCCTATCGTGTAGGGGTAAGTATATGGGCGATAGCTCTTGTAAGTACTCTTTTGTTTGATAGTGCCACTCCGCTACAATACATCGTTGCCCTTTCAGTACTGATGGGGGCTGGTATGTCGGCAGGAACTATGATACCCTGGGCAATTTTGCCTTCAGTGACTGATGTTGGGGAACTCATAACCGGCAAACAGCAGGCAGGTGTATATGCAGGTGCTATGACATTTATACGAAAATTGGTACAGGCAGTTGTGCTGGCTATATTTGGTTTAGTGTTGCAAACTATTGGATATAAAGCAAATACCGTTCAATCCCCTGAAACATTAGAGTATCTACGCTTGATGTTTGCACTGGTTCCATCAACGCTTATGCTCTGTGGTATTCTCATTTCATTAAAATTTAAAATTACACCGGTAACACATCCAATTCTTATTCAGGAAATTAACAGATTAAAATCCGGTGGAAGCAAAGATGCAGTTGAACCATTTGTTAAAAAAGTTTGTGAAGTATTAACCGGTTATAAATATGAAAATCTTTTTAAAAAGCAATAGGTGATAATAATGAAAGAAGTAACTGTTGGTGTTGTATGTTTTGCTCGTAAAACCTTTGATTACAGTGCAGCTAAAGAAATATATGGTTCCATACAATCACAGTTAAAAACGATTAAAGCTGTACAGTGGCATTGCTACAATGAACTTGTATTTGAAGTAGAAGATGCACAAAAGGCTATTGCCTTCTTAAAAAAGAACAATATAGATGCTCTTGTGTGTATCAGTGGAACATTTCATTTAGGGCACTTAGCTCTGGAATTGATAAAACATGTCAGTGTTCCTGTGATGCTGTGGGGATTGCCTGAATTGCCATATGATGGCGGTAAAATACGGCTCAATTCAATTTGTGGCGTAAATTTAGATGCAAGCAACCTGTATAAAGCAGGGATACGCAACTACTATGCTCATTTTGGTAACACCATAGATACTGACTGGATTGGTGCTATACGGATTATTTCCATGCTTAAAAATGCCAAAATTGGACTGGTTGGCTATCACGCCCATGGATTTTTTAACCTGGATACCTGGCATCCTGCATTGTATGCACAGTGTGGCACAATGATTGAACATTATGAGTTACCGCATGTATTCAATTATCCTGTTAATAAGCAGTACCAAAACCAATATGCTGACGATATAGAAAGTAATTTTGATACAGGCGATATCAATAGCACACAGAAACAAAAGGTTGCAGAATTAAGTTCCAGGCTACACAGTTTTATGGAAGATAATAACCTTACTGCTCTGGCAATTCGGTGCTGGCCTGAATTTGCCGCTGAATTTGGCATTGCGCCTTGTGCAGCCATGTCGCTGGTACAGGCACAGAATTTTGTCATTGCCTGTGAAGGTGACGTTGATGGTGCACTATCCATGTTAGCTCATAAAGCGCTGGGTGCGCAAACACCATTCTTATTTGATTTTTCGCAGGTAAATCTTGAAGAAAATTTTGCACTGCTATGGCATTGCGGTGTTGCGCCATTCACACTCAAAGATACTGCAAGCACAGCATCGCTTGATACATATTTTGCTGCTGGCAAAGGTGTTACGGCAGGTTTTGTATTGAAACCTGGTGATGTGTCAATATGCAGATTTGATTTTGATGGCAGTAACTATCGCTTATTATTATTGAAAGCTCATGGCGTTACAATGGATAAATTGCTAAAAGGGACATATTTAAAAGTTACCTTTGATGTGCCTGTCGAAATATTCTTGATACCATTATTTATAATGGTATTGCTCATCACGCATCAATGGTGTACGGGGATTTCATAAAACCATTTGAGATAGCAGCTCGCATTCAACACTGGGGAATAGTGACATGCTAAAAATTGAACACAATGATTCATCGTTTTCACTATATTACAAGAATCGATGTATCTTGATGCACTCTGTAAAAAAGCCATGCATTGCGGTGGGTTTTGGTAACGCAGTCTATAGCATGAAAGAAGGCAATTTTAAACTAAAAGATTCCATTACGTCAAAACAATATTTAAAACATTTTACTGTTAAAGAAGATAAAAACAATATTACAATACAATTACAAGATGCTATAGAGTTGACAATAACTGCAGATACATATTGCACTATTAACATTAAAGCAAAAAAACCTTTTAATAGATTCTGGTTGCATTGTGTTGCCGATATTCATGAATATATCTATGGTTGTGGTGAACAGTTTTCAAAGTTGGATTTAAAGAAAAAGAACCTTCCCCTATGGGTACAGGAGCAGGGAGTAGGGCGGGGACATGATCTGATAACATTGTTAGCCAATGTACTATATGGTGCTGGAGGTGCATGGTACACAACGTATTATCCGCAACCAACGTTTGTATCGAGCAGCAATTACTTTATCCACTGCAATGCATCGTCGTATGCAGAATTTGAATTTAAAAAGAAAGAGCATATACTTCATTTCTGGCAGATTCCTGAATCAGTGGTAGTTGGTGTGTATGAAAAACCAGCTGAGTGTATCAAAGCAGTAGGGGATTTATTGGGGCGACAGCCACGGCTACCTCAGTGGGTGCATGATGGCATGTGGATAGGAATGCAGGGTGGCACCGATGTTGTGAAGAAAAAATTACAGGTTGCACTTGATGCGGGAGTTAAGGTTTCAGCGCTGTGGGTACAGGACTGGGTTGGCCGACGAATAACCTGGTTTGGCAAGAGGCTTTTCTGGAACTGGAAATATAATCAAGAATTGTATCCAGGCCTGCCATCATATATACAGGAACTATCGCACAAAAATATAAAATTTTTAGGATATATTAACTGCTTTTTAAATTCTGAGGGTGACCTGTATAAAGAGGCTATTTCCAAAGGGTATTTGGTACACAATCAGGATGGCACAGTTAAAACGTTTGATACTACTGGAATAATTGCTGGCACGTTAGATTTGACCAATCCCCAAACGCGGGAATGGATTAAAAATGTTATTAAAGAGCATATGATTGGAATTGGTCTTGGTGGCTGGATGGCCGATTTTGGTGAATATCTGGAAACCGATGCAAAGCTTTATTCAGGGGAATCTGCTGAATTGTACCACAATAAATATCCCGCAGATTGGGCACGTGTCAATTATGAAGCATTAGAAGAAGCAGGTAAGCTGGGTGAGGTAGTATTTTTTACACGGGCAGGATATACAGGTACATCTAAATACAGCACATTGATGTGGGCTGGGGATCAACTCGTTAACTGGAGCATGCATGATGGACTGGCTTCGGTGATACCTGCAGGTATTTCACTGGGATTTTGCGGTGTGGGATATTTTCACGCGGATATTGGTGGATATACCACATTGGGCTGGATTAAGCGAAAGAAAGAGCTTTTTATGCGCTGGGCAGAGCTGGGTGCGTTCACAGCAGTAATGAGGACACATGAAGGAAATAGGCCTGATGTAAACTTGCAATTTAACAGTGATATGGAAACGCTGCAGCATTTAGCAAAAATGACAAAAGTCCATACCATCTTAAAACCATATTTTGAGCATTGTAAAGATGAGTATCATACTGATGGATTACCGCTGATGCGCCATCCCTACATCCATTATCCTGATGATGAAAAGCTGCATTCGTTGCAGTATCAATTTCTACTGGGTCGTGATGTTCTGGTAGCGCCTGTGTACAGGCCACGAAGAAAAAAGTGGAACGTATATCTTCCAAAGGATGAATGGGTACATGTATGGTCAGGGAAGGAATATAGTGGTGGATGGGTTAAGGTTGAAGCCCCATTAGGACAACCACCTGTTTTTTACAGGAAAAAATCACAGTTTAAAACTATTTTTGAGGCAATAAAAGATATCAAATAAGATACAGTAGCTATTGTAACAATTTTCGCCTGTCCCCATTGTGATCTGAAACTATGACAATCAGAAAAACATGCCCATACTATATATGTGCTATAAGTCAACAATTATTCATTTCATGTTATTACAATGCATTAATTTTCTAAGATAAAACAATTGACAGCTATATAATTTAATAATTTTTATAAATTTATAAATTAATAATTCTTAAAGTTATTTATTTCACAATCAATTGTAAAAATTTTAAGGAATCATTAGTAAAATTAGATATATTAATGAAAAATTCTTTAATGACAACAGGATGCCATTGAAGCTTTCATATAAAATTTCACCAATTAATGATACCATTTTCAGAATTTCATTACCTCTCCCGGGTTACCCGCCTTATATCAATGTATATCTTTTTAAGGGAGAAGTTAATACACTATTTGATACCGGAATATTCTGGACATGGCGGTTGTTGCGAAGAGCATTGCATGATTTAGGACTACAATTTTCTGATATTCATCAAGTTATTCCCTCACATGGACACGTTGATCACTATGGTGCAGCATATGCAATAGCTAAAAGAAATAAACATGTTGAAGTAATAACTCACATTGCAGATGCTAAACGAATAGAAGAAGGCTTGTACAATAAACCTTCTATTATGTTGAAATTCATTGAATCAATGGGTGTACCTAAGCCATTAATAGTGCCACTGGCATTTCTTGATTTAACATTTAAATCAATGGGTCATCCCGTTATTGTTACACGAAAAATTACCGATGATCAATGTTCATTACAGGTTGGGAATTACAATGCTACATTGATCTTAACACCGGGACATTCCAAAGGTGCTATGTGTTTGTATATTGAAAAAGAAGGGTTTTTATTTTCTGGTGATCACATTGTACCTGGTGTAAAGCCAATTATTCTGGCAGGCTTTGAACCAAATACATCATTTCCAGTTGCCCAAAGTCATACTATCTTTCATACCTCACTGAAAAAGATTGAAAAATTAAGTCCCCAATACATTTTTCCTGCACATGGTGAACCTTTTCAGGAAAAATTAAATCGTTTGATAGTAAAATATCAGAAAGTATATCAATTTCGAAAGAAACGCATGTATAATTTATTATTGAATAACGATTATACCGTTTATGGACTGGCACGCCAGGTATTTAAAAATCTTAAAGGTATAAATCTGGTGCTTGATCTGTATTTATCATTATCGGAAACATATACTCACCTGGAAGCCATGTGTGAAGAGGGCGATGTAATAAAATATAATTTTGATAATACATACTATTATACTGCAACATTATTATAAATTACAATTGACATAATATATCGATATCGATTTATTGTATCTAATTATTACGGTAAATTCTATACTATGAAACTATCTCACAAAAAAACACTATACCTCTTTTTAGCTATTGGAATAGCTTTGGCAATAGGGTTGTTGCCAATTGAGTATTGGCAAAACACAGGTGATAAATCCATACAATTAACAACTCAGGGTAAATATTCTCTGGCAGTATTAGCGTTTGCAGTGATAGGGTGGGTAACTGAAATAATGCCATTTGCAATTACAGGCTTATTTTCGCTTTCGTTACTGGTTATAACGGGATGTGCAAATCTTGCTGATCTGGTAAAAGATGGTTTTGGCAATCAGGTTATTGTTTTTTTTATTGGAGTTATGATCATTGGAGCTATCGTTAATGAAACTTCCTTTGTTTCAATAATTACACAAAAACTTTATAAACGATATTGTTCACAACCTAAAACATTGATTTTTATTATACTTGCTATTGGCATGATTTTAGCGGGATTTGTGACAGAAATGGCGGCAGCAGCTATGGTGTTGCCTTTTGCAGTTTCAATCTTAAAACGAGCACATATAGAGCCACTGAAAGATAATTATGGTAAAGCAATGATGATTGCATGTGGTTGGGGACCAGTAATAGGTGGCATATCAACCCCTGCAGGTTCGGGTGCTAATCCGCTTACCGTGGGATTTTTAAAGGATCTGGCGCATATTGATCTTTCGTTTGCACAATGGATGGGTATTGGTTTTCCTGCAGCACTGTTAATGCTACCTTTTGCATGGTATATACTGGTAAAAACGTTTAACATAGAATCGGTAAGTTTACATGTAGATACTGAACATAATGAAAAAATACAAATCCCATTACATGATATAATAATTGGGATATTATTTATTCTTACAATATTGTTATGGATAGTGGAACCTGTACTGCATAATCTATTCCCATCGTTACAGTATATAACTATGTCCTTTGTTGCTATAACAATTGCATGTTGTATGTTTTTGCCGCCTTTTGCGCAGTTAAGCTGGCATAAGGTTGAACATGCTATTAACTGGGGCGCAATTATTTTAATTGTTTCAGGTTTAGCGCTGGGAACAACAATATACAAAACGGGAGCAGCTAAATGGCTTGCATGGGTACTATTCAAAAATCTTAATCTTTTACATCCTGTTATTATGGTTTTTGCAGTGGTCATTGGGGTTTCTATTGTAAAAGTTATGTTTTCAAGCAATACAGTAACCGGTATCATAATGGTACCGTTACTCATAGCACTATCTGGTACTATTGGGATTGATCCTGCGCTGGTTGCAATTCCAGCAGGATTAACATCATCGCTTTCTTTTATACTGGTAACATCAACGCCAACAATTGTTATTCCTTATACAGCAGGATATTTCACAATTGCAGATATGGTGAAGCCGGGCATATATATGACCATTGTTTCATCTATATGTGTCACAATAAGTTTTTTAATTTTTGGTTCTTTGTTTAACATCATAACATGGTAAATATTTTTTTAATTAGTAATATTCAAAAAAATTATTTTATGCGATAGTAACTGTTAATGGAGGAGTTCATGAATACAATGTCAACAGAACAATTAGAACAACGTGCAAAAGAGTTCAGATATGTAATAACCGACATGATATGCAGAGCTGGTTCAGGCCATTTGGGTGGTTCATTGAGTTTAGTGGAGATAGTTACCACACTATATTATCGTATCATGAATATTAAGCCTGAAAATCCAGCATGGGAAGACCGTGACAGACTTGTTTTATCAAAAGGACATGCCGGGCCAGTCTTGTATGTAGTACTTGCATATTTAGGCTTTTTCCCAAAAAGCTGGCTAAAAACATTAAACCAGAATGGTACAAATTTACCAAGCCATGTAGATCATAATAAAACGCCAGGTATAGACATGACAGCAGGTTCATTGGGGCAGGGTTTATCATGTGCCTGTGGTATGGCGTATGCTGCTAAACTCAATAAAAAGTCATATAACGTCTTTTGTATTATTGGTGATGGTGAAAGCAATGAAGGGCAAATTTGGGAAGCTGCAATGTTTGCAGGACATAATAAACTGGATAACCTGATTGTAATTTGTGATTACAATAAAATGCAGATTGATGGAAAAACTGATGAAGTTGTAACACTTGAGCCCTTAGCTGATAAATGGCGTGCATTTAATTTTGAAGTATTTGAAATGGATGGTCATAACTGGGATGACATATATTCCACCATTAATAAAGCAATTTCAGTAAAAGGAAAGCCTGCAATGATCATTGCCCATACAATAAAAGGAAAAGGCAATGCAGAAGTTGAAAATAAAGTGGCCAGCCATAATATTAAGATCAATAATCAATCAGATTATGATAAGTATATGAAAGGTTTGGGTTATACAATGACGTTGCCATATTGATTATACAGGGTATTTTTGCAAGGGCATAATGCTTATTAGTAATCAATGATCAATGGCCATTACAGTATAATGATTAATTCAAAATGATTAATATATTTGTTTAAGGAGAAAAACAATGAGTTATCATGACATGGAAATGCGTGCAGTGTATGGGTTAACATTATGTGAATTGATGGAACACGATAAAAATGTTTTATGCCTGGAAGCTGATTTAAGTAAAGCTTCAGGAACCAATCCAGCAGTATGTACAGCATTCCCTGAAAATTTTATAAATGTTGGCGTTGCCGAAGCAAATATGATCGGATTGGCAGCAGGTTTAGCACGTGAAGGCAAAATACCATTTTGTGCAAGTTTTACCTGCTTTGCATCACGAAGGGTGTATGACCAGATTACCATCAGTGTGGCGTATGCCAATACCAATGTAAAGATAGTGGGAACTGCGCCCGGTATTACACAGGGACCAAACGGTGGAACCCATATGGACTTTCTGGATTTAGCAATTATGCGTGCTATGCCCAATATGCATGTATACAGCCCCTGTGATGTATATGAACTGCGTGCTGTAATGAAGTATATGGCAGCACATCATCAGCCAACCTATATGCAATTACTGCGACCCAAGATGCCAGTAGTATTTAATGAAAGTTTTACGTTTGATCCAAATAAAGCAACAAAAATTTCAGAAGGCAGCGATGTAACAATTGTAACAACGGGATATACAACGCATTTGGCTATAAATGCCGTAGAGCAATTAAAAAAAGAAGGAATTAAAGCAGAGCATCTTCACTACAGCTCCATAAAACCTTTTGATGAGGATTTGCTGATACAATCAGCAAAGAAGACTGGTTGTGTTGTAACTGTGGAAAATCAAAATATCATTGGTGGATTAGGTGGGGCTGTCTGTGAAGTATTAAGTGAAAAACTTCCGGTAATAGTGAAACGTCTGGGTATTCCTGATGCCTTTGGTGAAGTTGCAACAGAAGAATATTTACTCAACAAACATGGATTTAATGTAGAACATATTATTACTGCATGCAAGGATATGATTAAAAGCAAATAGGGGGAATTAAACAATGAACTTCGTCATTGGATCAACACGTGCTGGATTGCAGCTTAAACGTGCTATAATTGATTATCTTGTAAAGCAGGGTCATCAAATAGATGATGTTGGTATGAAAGATGAAGCAAATTTTGTGCCCTATCATATAGCAGCTGCAAATGTGGCATCCTTGGTTTCACAGGGAAAATATGAAAAAGGCATTGTAATATGTGGTACGGGAGCGGGTAGTGCAATTGTTGCCAATAAATTCAAAGGTGTATATGCGGTACATTGTACCAATTCATTTGAAGCAAAAAAAGCATCAGCTATTAACAATGCAAATGTACTGGTACTGGCTGAATGGCTTACACCCGCAAATCATGCATTTGAGATAATAAATGACTGGCTTTCAACACCATTTGGGAGCGGTTTTGAAGAAGAATGGCAAAAATTTTTAGCAAACTGCATTGATGAAATCAAAGATATGGAAAATAAAAATTTTAAATAAGTAACGACCCTGAATCCAAATATAAGTAAATACTGTAAAAAGCAAATGGGCGATAGTTATTGTTTATATACTATGTTATAAGATGCAATAAGTAATGTAATAAATATACTATCTTTATTTCTCTAATGTGACATAATATATCTTATCGGAAGTAATATATGAAGTATAAAAGGATAAATGTTTATAGACAAAATTATTTCTTTTACGGTATATGGCTGATAGTTACAATATTACTTCTTATTCGATTGTGTGATACATATCATTAATATTCATTATAGGATTTAGCAGTGAAGAAAATATATTTAATATTAGTTTTAGTAATTACATGTAGCTATTGTTCTAAAATACATTCAAAGCTAAATGATACAGTAACTATCACATTTATTGGTGATGTTATTATGCATGGCCCTGTAAAATCATTTGCTTTTAGAAATAATATAAATGATCCAAAAACTGCCAGATCAATAAACAATGGTGGTTTTGACATACTTTTTGAACATATAAAACATGAGTTTGAATCATCTGATTATGTGGTGGCAAATATGGAATTTCCAGTTGCTCCACCATATACCAGCAAGGCATTTATATTCAATTGTCCACCGTATGTTTTAGATGCATTCAAAAACATTAATATCAATATAGTCAGTATTGCAAATAATCATATACTGGATCAGGGGTATGATGGATTAATCAGCACTATCCAGATACTGGAATCAAAGCATATTCAGTATATGGGTGTCAGTAAAAATAATTCAACACTAAATGGAATTATTGTTGGCAATAACCCCGTTAAAGTTGGTATTATTGCCTACACTGGGGTTTTGAATTATGGTCTATCAAAAAAATATAAAAATAACATACATATTAACGACTTTTATGATACTAAAAAAGTATTAACAGATATTGCGGAAATAAAAAATAAATGCGATTTTCTTATAATGATTGCACATATCGGCAATGAATATAGTACTCAGCCATCAAAAAAAGATATGAATATAATCAAAACATATTGCGAAGCTGGTGTGGATTGTGTTATTGGGCATCATCCACATGTAATACAGCCTGTTGAACAAATTAAAGCTTCTGATGGACGAATATGTACAGTATTTTATAGCCTGGGAAATTTCATAGCAAACCAGTCATCAACTCATAATGATCCAAAAAGCGGTGTTGAATGCAGTACCCGTGAAGGTTTAATTGTTAGTTTAATATTGGGAAAGGATCAAAGTGGAATATATCATAAATTCAATATTCTTCCTATCATGATTTATAATGTACCTGACACAGAATCAAAATATAAATATGGAAGACGAATACAACCGATTGCCATAAAACAATATATTTATAAAGACCAGGAAAATAATAATGCTAATAGTGAGGAAATTAAAATATTAAATAATAGAATTAAGGAAATAAAGAAACATTTGTTTTTATATGGCCAGTATGATAATGTTGTATACTTAGAGTAAAAAAATCTCTGTTGTTTTATAGTAATGATGCAATTATCATCTTCTGCACATTTTCGGTTCCATCAATAAACATCATTGTTTTTGCAAAATCGTTTAATAGCTTCATTTCACTTGCATCAATAATTGACCTGTACCCTAACGTATCCATTCCAAAGTTAGTAATATCAAGAAACAATCTGCTGGCATAGTATTTTGCCATAGAAGCTTCTTTGGTGAATGGTTCATTATTATCTATTTTCTCACATGCATCGTTATATAATAAACGTGCTGCATGCAACCGTGTTTCAAATTCAGCTATAGGAAAACTTATTCCCTGGAAATCATATAAATACCTGGAAAATTGTTTTCTTGTTTTTGTGTGATCAATAATGATATCCAGTGCATGTTGAGCTGCACCAACACAGCATGCTGCCACAAGAGGCCTTCCTTTATCAAGCATTTCAGTTAGTAAAAAGAATCCACTTCCTTCATCGCCAATCTGGTATTGTGTATCAATTATAACATTATTAAAAGTAACAGTACCTATCACACTATGCAAAAATGAAGACACTTCGAGTTTTTCAAATGAAATGTTATCAGCAGTTTCTGGAATAAGGAAAGCAGTAAGCCCTGCCCTTCCCTTTTTGCTGCTTTGTGCTATAACTAAATAAAATGATGCTATACCGCTATTGATAACAATGACCTTTTTCCCATTAATTATAATTTTATTATCATTTTTTATTGCAGTAGTTTGAATGGATGTTATATCGGAACCTGCATGTTCTTCGGTTAGGCAAAAGGCTAGTGGCTTTGGTGTGTTGTTAACAGCATTAAGTAGCCATTTCTTTTTGTTATTATCTGCAAACGACTTTATGAGTTCATAGCAGTGTATAGTTGTTAATAAAGTAGGCAAAGTGTTATAATAATTATATGCAAGTGTTTCAACAATAATACCAGCATGGCTAAATGATCCAGACAGACCACCATATTCTTCAGGTAATAATAATACATGTAATTTATTTTTGCAATATATTGAATAATAAGCCAGTACACGTTCAGTAGTTGACAAATTATTTATTACAGAAGATTGTGAATCAAGCAATTGTATACATTCATGTAAAGATTGATTGAGGTCCTGTGGTAACAAAATATTACTCATTGTGTTTTCTCCAGAGAAGAAAATCAATAAATTGGTCTAATTCTGAAAATTCCTGCCTGTTTAATTGCTTTACCTTACTGGTAAGTAAATCTAACATTTCATCATTAATTATATTTTCATCATCTTCTAACATTGATTCATCATCAAGAAAGTATGAAATTGGTTTTTCAAGATGTTCGGCTATTAATTCAATCTGATGAAAATATACTCTTCGCTTGCCTAATTCATAATTTGACAATGCAGCCTGCGTAATACCAAGGATTTTAGCCAGTTCAATCTGAGTAATGCCCTTCTCTTCGCGGGCTATCTGTATTTTTTTACCAATCTCTTTAAAAGCCATATTATTTTATAAATAATGATTATAATTTGATTCAACTCATAAAAGTGTCTGGATTATAAATAAATCAATAAAAATTCAATACATATTTATTCTGAAATAAATATTTTAGTTATTAAATCAGTATAATTTTTTAAAAATAACTATTGACAAATATAACAAATATAACAGAAAATATAACAAAATGTTATATTAGGAGGTTCGCAATGAATTTAACAAGAGTATTAGAAAGCAATTCTCGGAAACATCCTGACAAAGACTGCTTAAGGTATAATGGCAAAAAGTATACGTATAAGAATATTCTAGAATTGTCATTACAAGCTGCATCATTTTTCCAATCTTTAGGTATAGAAAAAGGTGATAAAATTGCAATAATGAGCCAAAATACACCAGATTTTGTTATATCATTATTTGGGAGCTGGTTTGCAGGTGCTACTGTAGTACCTATAAACCACAAACTCATGGCTCCTGAGACTGAATATATTCTTGAACATAGTGAAGCTAAATTATTTTTATTTGATGGTTCTCTTTCTGGTGTTGCAGATAAAATAAGATTAAAAAAAGTTAAAAAAATGGCATTAGACACTGAAGTAAGTGGATATGAATTATTTAGTAATAATTTGAAATCTCAAAAAGAACCAAAACCTGTAAAAGTCAACGATGATGATTTTGCTGAAATTCTTTATACTTCTGGAACTACAGGCAAACCAAAAGGCTGTCTGCATACACATCGTAATGTTGTTATGGCTGGTATCACAGCGGTTATAGCAACAAAAATGGATAATGATGATGTATTATTAATGGCAATGCCCATATGGCATTCATCTCCATTGAACAATTGGTTTGCAGGAATACTATTTATTGGTGGAACTACAGTATTATTGCGTGAATATCATCCACTACATTTTCTTCAGGCAATACAAAATGAAAAATGTACTGTATACTTTGGCGCCCCTGTTTCATATACAATGCCAGTACAAATGATTCCAAATTTTGATTCTTTTGATTTAACAACAATGAGAGCATGGATATATGGTGGTGGTCCAATAAGTTCGGATGTAGCAAAAATGATTATTGAAAAATATAAAACAAATAACTTTTATCAGGTATATGGTATGACTGAATCAGGTCCAACTGGGACAGTTTTATTACCTAAAGAACAGCTTAAAAAAGCAGGTTCAATAGGTAAAACAGGTTTGCCTGGATGTGATTTGCGAATAGTGAAAACAGACGGAAAAGATGCTAAGCCTGGTGAAACTGGAGAAATATGGTTGCGTGCTGACAGTATGATGAAAGGATATTATAAAAATACAGAAGCCAGTAAAGAAGCATTTGAAGAGGATTGGTATAAAACTGGTGATGTTGCACGTATAGATGATGATGAGTATCTATTTATAGTCGATAGAATAAAAGATATGATAGTTACCGGTGGGGAGAATGTTTATTCAAAAGAAGTAGAAGATGTTATTATAACAATGCCAGGAATTACAGGTGTAGCAGTTATAGGTTTACCGCATCCTGACTGGGGTGAAACTGTAGCAGCGTTTGTAACGAAAGCACAGGATGGTAATATCTCTAAAGAATCTATTGTGGAATATTTAACTGACAAACTTGCAAAGTATAAAATTCCCAAACAATTTTTATTTGTGTATAGTTTACCGTACACACCCAGTGGTAAAGTTATGAAGTATAAACTTAGAGAATAATATAAGAATTATAATGATAGCAAATAATTTAATATTTATGGAGGATTTATATGTTTGACTATATGATGACTGATGAACAATTGAAGTTGCGAAATGAGGCAAGGGAATTTGTTAAGTGGGTTCCACGGGAAATGATTCTTGATATGGACGCTGAAAAAATTCACTTCCCTAAAGAATTCTTGAAAGAGGCAGGTAAAAGAAATCTGTTGGGAATACGATTGCCAAAAAAGTATGGTGGCAGAGGCCTTAAATGGGTGGATGATTGCATTGTTGCTGAAGAAATTGGTGTTGCAAGCTATTCACTGGCGTGTTTGTGGGGTGTTGGTGCTGACATTGTATGTGAGGCTATAGTTGAATTTGGAAATGAGGAATTAAAACAGGAAGTGGTTGTACCTTTACTCAAAGGTGATGTGTATGCAGCAGAATGTTTGACTGAACCGCGTGGCGGGTCTGACTTTTTTGGTGCAACAACTATCGCCAAAAAAGATGGCAGTGACTGGATTATTACAGGTCAAAAGCGATTCATAGTTGGTGCTGAAGGTGCTGACTGGTTTATGGTATATGCAGTGACAAATCCTGAGGGGAAGCCTCATGAACGGCTGACATGTTTTATGGTGCCAAGAACAAAGGGTGTTGAGACTAAATATATTTACGGATTGATGGGAGTACGAGGTGGAGGAGCTGGACGTTTAATTTTAAATGAAGTCAGGGTACCAGAGCGATATGCATTAAATGGTATTAATGGTGGTTTTGATGTTTTTGTGAAAAATATGATCCCTGAACGATTAGGGACAGCTGCTATGACAATAGGTAGTGTTCGCCCTGCAATAGAAATAGCTACACGCTATACATCAATGCGCAAGGCATTTGGCCAGCCCATAGCTAATTTTGAAGCAGTTGGATTTAAAGTTGCTGATAGCGTGATGTTACTAGATGCAGCGCGATCGTTAGTATATAGTACAGCGTTAGCTATTGATTCAGGTAAAGTGCATCCGGGAAGAATCAGACGCATGGTATCCGAGTCAAAAAAGTTTGTAACAGAATCAGCATGGACTATTGCCAACAATTGCATGCAGGTTATGGGTGGTATTGGGTATACCAATGTATATCCAATTGAAAGAATTGTGCGTGATATAAGACTTTCGATGATATGGGTTGGCACCAATGAAATTATGGATCTTATTATACAGAACGAATGGTATAAGGAGTACTTCAAAGTAATATCAAAAGAAAATATTCGTGATGTTGAACAGGATGCTCCTGGTGCTGATCAGGTTGAAGAAAAAGTATATGAATAATTTCACTGAGTGTGCACTGCCCACATTGTTAATAGGCAGTGTACACTTACAAAACATTACAATTCGTCATTGATCATTGTAACAAGTTCTCGTACATCTGAAATATCATTTTCAACCTGTGCCCAATTAATTCTCCTACCCTCTTCTTTAGCTTTCTGATACCGCATTTTTATGGTAGAAAGAAGCAGTGAAATTCTTTCAATTTCGGATTCAATATTATCTGTTTTTTCAATGGGGCTGTATTGTGCATATTCAGATTTCATAGTATTTAAGTCTATGATTTCACCCCAGTGAGGCACATAGACGGAGTACCCAAATCGATTACGGATTTCATCAGCAAATACCGTTGAAGCTTTTTCTTCACCATGAATCACAAAAACTTTAAGATTTGGATTTTTAATGTGGCTCATCCATTCAAGCAAGCCTTCCTTATCGGCATGTGCGGAAAATCCGCCAATAGTGTATATTTTTGCTCTGACGGCAACATTTTCACCATAAATTTTTACAAGCTTAGCACCATCAATTATACGTCGGCCTAATGTACCTTCAGCCTGATACCCTACAAATACTACTGAGGATTCAGGTTTATAAAGATTATTCAAAAGATGATGTTTAACCCTTCCAGCCGTACACATACCACTTGCAGCAATAATTATTGCACCTTTAGCATTGGTATTTAACCATTTTGATTCTTCAACTGTTTGTACAAAATGAAGATTGGGAAAATCAAGTGGACTATCACCAGTTTTAAGGAGTTTTAACATTGCTTCATCAAAGCAATCCTGATTATTCATAAAAATCTCAGTAGCGGATGTAGCAAGTGGTGAATCTAAATATACTGGTATTGGCGGTATTTCACCTTTTTTTACCAACTGAGCTATAGTATACAATATTTCCTGTGTTCGTTCAATAGCAAATGCTGGAATGATGATGTTGCCTTTTTTATTATATGAATCAAGTATGACATGTTTTAATTCATTGTATGTGTCTTCTTTACTTTTATGTAATCTGTCACCGTATGTTGATTCAATAAGTAGTATATCAGCATATTCAGGTAACTCTGGATCTCTGATTATTGCCTGATTTTTTTGTCCAATGTCACCAGAAAAAATAATGACCTGTTCTTTATTGTTTTCCTGTACATGCATTTCAATAAAAGATGATCCCAGTATATGTCCTGCATCATAAAATCGTGCTGTAATTTGAGGATGAACCGAAACAGTTTCATGGTAATGAACTGGATTAAAATATTGCAAACACCGTTCTGCATCTTCAGAAGTATAAATAGGTTGAATGAATTCACGCCCTATTTTTTTTCTTTTTTTGTTTATAATCTCAGCATCCTGTTCCTGTATATGGGCACTATCAGGAAGCATTATGGTTGCCAATTCGCAGGTGGCTTTGGTTGCATAAATTGGTTTTGCAAAGCCTTCTTTAACTAATTTTGGAATTAAACCGCTATGATCAATATGTGCATGTGTTAAAAGCAAACAATCAATTTGCTGAGGTGCATAGATCAGATTGAGGTAATTTCTCTCACGCAGTTCCCTTGTGCCCTGAAACATTCCACAATCAACCATAACAGTAAAATTGTTATTTTTAACTATAAACGATGAACCTGTTACTGTTCGTGCTCCACCAACAAATTCAATCTTCATAATAACATCCTTACATTTAATTACTCATATCTTTTTGTATCATACCATCAATAAGCGTAATAACCCTTTGAGTTTTGGAAGCAATATACTGGTCATGAGTAACAATAACAACTGTGGAACCCTTCTCTACACAACTTTTTAAAAGAAGTTCAATTAAAATATCAGAATTTTTTCTGTCAAGGTTGCCAGTTGGTTCGTCAGCTAATATAATATCAGGATCTGTTATAAGTGCTCGTGCTACAGCAATGCGCTGGCATTCACCTCCGGATAACTCAGCAGGTTTGTGGTTGGCCCTATCTGCCACACCAAAATGTTCTAAAAGTTCAAATGCTTTCTGTTTAGCTTTTGAATAAGCCTGGCGTTTAATTAATAAAGGCATCATGGTATTCTCTAATGCTGTAAACTCGGGCATAAGATTATGCATCTGAAATATAAAACCAATATGCTGATTTCTGAAACCAGATAATTCATCATATGAAAATGGAGAAATATCCTGTTGCAATATCTGAACTCTGCCACCTTGAAATGTGTCAAGGCAACCAATAATATGCAATAGTGTGGATTTGCCTGCACCTGAAGGCCCCATAACAGAAACTATCTCCCCTTTATTAATACTTATACTGATATTGTTTAGTACTGTTATGGAATTTGTGCCATATCCATATTGTTTAAAAAGGTTTTCTGTTTTTATGATAGTGTTATCTGAATTATTGCTCTGGGTCATACTATAATCCATTAGATTTATTCATATCGTATAGATTCAACAGGATGCAGTCTGGATGCGTGCCATGAAGGTAAAATAGCCGCAACTGTGGCAATAAAAATTGCCAGTATAGCAACAAGCATGACAAACTCGGGTTGAATTTGAGTTGGCAACGAATCAATGTAATACACATTTTTTGGTACCAGTGACACTGGATAAAATACACCCAGATCAAATGTTATATATATCCAGGACATTATGCTATTGATAACCCGCTCAACCCAGTGAATAATAGCCTCTAAATTTATTGCCGTTGCAAGGCCAGTAATAACTCCAATGATGGCACCAATAAGACCTATAAAAAAACCCTCAAGGATAAAGATGATCATTATTGAATACGGCTGTGCTCCCATTGCTTTTAAAATTCCAATAGCTTTGCGTTTTTCCATAACCACCATGACAAGCGTGCCCATAATGGTAAATGAAGCTGATATTATTACTAAAAATAGAATGATTGTCATGATTAATTTTTCTAAACGGAGTGCATAAAATAAATTTTGATTTTGCTGTTCAGCAGTTATTACCTGGTAGTCATACCCTATTATGCTCTGTAGTAACGAAGCGGTCCTGTCCATATCATATACATCAAAAAGTTTTAAAGCTAAACCGCTCACAATATTACCTATACCAAATAATCTTTGCGTTTGTGGGATGGTTAAAAGAATAAGCTTGGTGTCAAAATCATAATACCCGGTTTTAAAGAAGGAAGCAATTCTGTAGCGGCCAATACCAGGAGTAATTCCTTCCCGTGCAGTCAAACGCCCTTTAGGGACAATTATTTCAATGTAATCGCCAAGCCTGAGATTGTAATTGAAAGCCATCTCCTCGCCAATTGCTATTGAAGTAGCATTTTTAAAATCTTTATCGCCTGCAGTTATAAATTTTGTAATGTCTTTAGGGACTTCGCCTGGATTGCCGTAACCACGAATTGCAACAGGGAAAATATATGATTTAACACGAACAAGACCCTGCCCCTGAACAAACGGCATAATTGTTTTTATCTGCTTTACATTTTTAATTTTGTCCGATAGTTCCCTGTAATTGGCTATTCCTTCAGAATCAGTATCAGCATAGTAACGGCTTATTGTGATATGTGCGTCAACATCTAAAATTTTGTCGCGAATTTGACTCTGAAATCCAGTCATGACGGACATCACAACAATGAGGACAAAAACACCAATAGCGACAATAAATATGGAAAGGAATGTATTAAATGAAATAAACCCTTGAGATTTTTTTGCTTTGAGATATCGCCAGCCTATAAAAAGCTCAAATAAGTGCATAGATAACCCTTATGTAAAAAGTTTAAACGAATGTAATTGATAATTATATTTTGTCAATTAGTTATAGTGAATGTTACTGGTTTATTTGATGAGATTTATTTATATTACTTCTGGCTTAACTGTTCGTAGAGTGTTTTAGCAAGTCCAAAATTTGCTGTTTTTGACATCTGGAGGGCATATTCATTGTACAGCATATCTTCAAATATTTCCTGTGCCATTCCACCATATAATAAATCATTTTCCTTGTGAACTGTTTTGCGCATTTCTTTGAGCATCTGATATACAAATAATGATTCCATTTCAATGCAAACGTCCATAAGCTTTTTATCAACAGGTTTATCATTGTTTTTAGCTATTGCATTATTAAGCATGGATTTGAAATCTGTAGAGGTATTGTGTAGTTTTTGTTCTATATCTTTTTGTTTATTAATAGACTGTACGGTTTTCTGGCTGTCGATAATATTTTTAATTGTTGTATCCATACAAACCTCACTGAACTATCAACTCTGCATGCAGACATCCTGCCTGTTTCATTGCCTTTAAAATTACGATAATATCCTGAGTACTCATACCAATATAATTCAATGAATCAACTAAATCTTTGACAGTTGCAGCATCTTTTAATAAATACATGCTACCTTTTTTACGTGTTTCTTCGATAGTTATTGTTACCCCTTGCTTGCTTATTACTGCCTGAGAAACACGAATATCACCACCCATCACAATGGTACCACTTCGTTCATTAATTACCACTCGTGCACTATATACAGGTACTATCTCAATGTTTTCTATATCTGCTATAAAATCAGTAACAGTAACATTTTGTGGAAGAGTACATTGAATATATCCCTTATCTATTATGGGCTTTGATTCAGGATACTTTTTTTCAATAGCTGTTTTTATTTCTTTTGCTACCGAAAAATCAAAATTAAGAAGTGAAAACTTAATATTGCCGTCTTTAACTATATCAGGCAGAATTTCTTTTTCAACTATACCACCAGAAACTATCCTGCCTATGGTTGCCCCTTTACGCTTGTCACCAGCAATCAAAACAACACCCTGTGCCACAACATATGTAGTATCATCAGCACCTTTTAATGCTGATTGTAGTAAAACACCATTTTCCAGTGATTTTGCATCACCTATGGATGAAACAGTAACGTCAATCCTGTCACCAATTCTTACATACGGTGGCAGAGTTGCAGTTACCAGGACTGCTGCTATATTTTTAGAATTAATATTTTCGTCATTAAGCCCTAAGTTTTTTAATACATTGGAAAGAGAACTCTGTGTTAATTTAACTTTGCTATCACCAGTACCCTGTAAACCAATAACAAGTCCATATCCATATACCTGGTTTTCTTTTAATCCATCTATGGCAACCAGATCTTTGATTTTTACAGGAACCTCTGCACATAGATTTACAGTAAAAAATGTAACTGTCATTATACAGATAATTATTTTATATACAGTATTCATCATTGCTGTGTTAACTCACCCAAAATTCTTTGCAAATATTGGATAATGATCTGCTGCTTTTCCTGTTCGGTCAATGCTGGTGAAGCGGTTTCACCTTCTTTAAGTGGTTCTCGTGTAATTCTTACGCCTTCCTTTACACCCTGTATCTGTAAAACTAAATTTGCTATATCACTTGAATTGATAGTACCGCCTTTTATTGATGCAGGATTAACAATACCACTAACATTAAACACTATAGTTACGCCACTGAATGAAAATGTTTTTGTGCCTGCAATCCTGAAATTTCCATTTTCAAGCCGCTGCTGTACAGTTGCTGCAATATGAAGTGTAATGTTTCCACGGTGCTGAAGATTTGTGCTGTTATTTTTTGTAGCTTTTTTATTTGCATTAACCTGAGGAAGAAATGGTGTAATATTCCCATCGGGAGTTGAAGTTACAGTAAACGCATCATTATTGGCAAGAGTCAGAGTAAAACGCATCTGCGAAATATCGGTTATAGCTACAGTAAAAATATCACCAACTTTGATTGTATCCTGCGCTGTATAGATATTTTTATCTTTCCAGATAGTATCTGCATAAACAGCAGATATCATAATAAGAGCTATCGCCAGTAAAAATTTTTTCATAGATAACACTCAACACCATTATTGACAATTTTGCCTGTAACTGTTTTGCCGCTTTGTAATGAAATCTTAATTTCATCTCCTGTTTTGCCACTTTGAAGCGCTTTGCCAATCAACTCTATTACAATAGATTTTTTAATTAACTTCACAGTAACAAGATCACCCTTAACAATTACCAATTCATTATATATGGGCGATAGTTCCTGTAATGAGCTATCAGACGTAGATATACTCTCTGGTACAACCAGTTTTACTGCACTACCGTGGATAACCAGAAGTCCCGTAACAACATCTTTCAATAATTTATAAACTTCGTTTTTAGTGATGTATCCATCGTCAAGAACAGATTCAGGTATAGTTATTTTCTTCACCAATTCAGATTCATCGCCATCAATCTGAGCTATATCAGAAATAGAAAGATTATTTTTTGGTGCAGTATTTGACTTTAAATATACTGCCAGATCTGCATACAGCAATGATTGGAACAATGCTGAAATAATTATAGTTGCTACAATTATTCTATTCATTATCGCTTCAATCCAATAGCAGTACCTAACATTGAATCAGACGTCTGTATTGCTTTTGAATTAATTTCATACGCACGCTGAGCTACAATCATATTTACCATTTCCTCGACAACTTTTACGTTAGACATTTCTAAAAATCCCTGATGTGTGCGTGCCATACCGTCAATTCCCGGAGGCCCTGCAATTTCTTCACCTGATGCAGGTGTTGTTTTATATAGATTACCACCAATATTCTGTAAGCCAGCAGGGTTAACAAAGCGGGCTATTTCTAACTGACCAACTTCAATAGGTTCATCATCGCCAACAACTTTAACGGTAATTCTGCCATCCTGACTGATAGAAAGTGTTTCCATAATAAAATTTTCCGGTAACACAATGGGTGGTTCCAGTAAATATCCGTTTGAAGTAACTATCTGTCTGTTTGAATCAACTTTAAATGATCCATCACGTGTATATGCAATAGTACCATCATAAAGCTGAACTTTGAAAAAACCTTCACCTTCCAGGGCAATATCAAGTTTGTTCCCCGTTGCCTGTAAACTTCCCTGATCAAAAAGCTTCTGAGTTGCTGCCACCTTTACACCATGCCCAACCTGTATACCTGTTGGTACTTCACTTATCTCGGTAGCAGGTGTACCGGCCATAAGGACGGTCTGATAGATTAAATCTTCAAATTCAGCCCTTAGTTTTTTAAAACCCGTTGTATTAACGTTTGATAAATTATTAGATATCGTATCTATATTAAATTGCTGTCCTATCATCCCTGATGCAGCTGTCCACAATGAACGCATCATATCGACACCTCGTAATAGTAAAATATTGTACTTTTATGTACTTTTCGGCATATTTATCATATTGCTTGACATAAATGATTGACAAATGAGATATAAAAGGATACATGCGTTGAATATATAGATAATTTTTGTAACTTAAATTGCATACATAATACACATTATAAAAATAAAAAAGGAGAAAACTATGAAGTTTAAACGTGTATTTGCATTACTTGCTATTGTATTGCTATTTACAGCATGTTCCAGCACTGATAAGAAAGGGCAAACTAACGCCGCAAGTACAAAAAATGGCCCAGGAAAGATTTACTGGGATGATAAATCCTTAAAAGGTGAAGGAAATTTTACCAATGGCGTGAAAACCGGTAAATGGATTTTATATCATAAAGGAACTGGTGAAAAATTAGCCGAAGGTGAATATGTTGATGATAAGCAGCAGGGATTCTGGACGTATTACCATAAAAATGGTGCTAAAAGTTTAGAGGGAAACTTTGATCAGGATCAGAAGACGGGAGAATGGATAGCCTATTATCCTGAAGGACCTGTCATGTGGAAAGCTACCTATGTAGTAAAGGAAAAAACTGAAAGTGGATTTACCATGAAAGTTGGCGCCATAGAAGGCATAAAAACATGGTATTACCAATCTGGAAGAATCTGGAAAGAAGAACAATTTACCAATGGTGAGCAAACCGGTCGAAGTCAGGAGTATTATGAAAATGGAAATCCCAAGATAATCGCATGGTATAAAGCAGGGCAATTAGATGGGCAGTGCAACAAATGGTATGAAAATGGAAAAAAACTAGAAGAAGGTAGATATAAAGAAAACAAGAAAAATGGTAATTTTAAATTTTACTTTGATAATGGGCAGATTTCAGCAACAGGAAGTTTTATAATGGATAAACCTGAGGGAGACTGGAAATTCAATTCAAAAGAAGGCCTGTTACAAAAAGAAGGAAAATATAAAGATGGTAAGGAGATTGGATTATGGAATTTCTACATGTATCCTTCACGGGTGCAGAGAATAAAGATAATGGAACTTCCTCTTCAAGGTGGTATGATAGATAATACAAACGAAAATGCAAAGTTATATGATGAGAAAGGTCAACTCATTGGGTATGGTCAGTTAACAGGAATTCCTAAAGGTATCTACACGGTACTAAAAGATGGGAAACCCACTGGGGAAATGACTTCCTCATCTGTACCTAATGATGATCCAAAAGAAAAGATTACATATACCTGGACAGGTAAATGGGAAACTCCAAAGAAAAATGGGAAATGGACTGAATATTATACCGGGACTAAAAGCGTAAAATTGGAAGGGACGTATTTAATGGATAAATTAAATGGACCATACAAAGAATTTTATCCAAACGGGAAAATAAAATCTGAAGGAGAATATTTAAACGGAAAAATGAATGGTGAATGGAAATTTTACAAGGCTGATGGAACGCTTGATGAAGCCCAATCAGGTAAATATATGTTAGGGAAGAAGATGAATTTTTAATTATATTAATAAAATATTTAATTGTATCTACACTAAATAACCCTTCCTTGAAAGAATATGGAAGGGTTATTTGTTTTCTAAAATATCGTGTATTTTCTTTGCCAGTTCACTTATTGAGAAAGGTTTGTGTAAAAAATTTGTTTCTTTATTACTACTGTTACTCTCAAATAATATTCTATCAGTATACCCTGACATAAACAAAAATTTTATATGCGGTGATAATTTTGCAACTTCCTGGGCAAGTTGTAAGCCATCCATAATAGGCATAATAAAATCAGTGATCATTAATTGAATAGATTGTCCTTTTGATTTTATAATATTTATTGCTTCAGGAGGCGATTGTGCAGATAATACTGTATAATTAAGCCTTTCAAGCATGACCTGAACCATTTTTAACAGTGAAGGTTCATCTTCCACAACAAGTATTGTTTCACCATTTCCATATACCCAGCTATTACCAGTAACACTGTTTTCAGCTTCCTTTAGGCCACGATGTCTGGGTAAATAAATATTGAAAGTACTGCCTTTTCCTTTTTCTGAATATACATTTATAAAACCATGATGTTGTTTTACAATACCATATACTGTTGCCAGGCCAAGCCCGGTACCCTTACCTACTTCCTTTGTGGTAAAAAAAGGTTCAAAAATTTTGCCAATAATTTCTTTATCTATCCCAATACCGTTGTCACTAACTGATAGCATAACATATTCTCCGGGAAGACAATCAGGGATATCTTTGCAGTATTCTTCATCCAATGTAACATTCTTTGTTTTTATAGTGATAATCCCATTATTCTGGATTGCATCCCGTGCATTGACGCACAAATTGGCAATAATCTGGTTTACCTGTACAGGATCAATATAAACATTCCATAGATTTTCACTTAAAATCCATTGTAAATCTATATCTTCGCCTATCAGGCGCCGTAACATTTTGAGCATGCTTTCAATTATTGTATTTATGTTAACTATCTGTGGTTCACTTATTTGCTTGCGGGCAAATGTCAAAAGCTGTTTTGTAATATCTGCAGAACGTTTGGCTGCCTTTGTTATTTCTTCTAAATAATTTTTAACATCTTCTTTGCTGTCAATTTGCATTAAAGCAAGCTGAGCGTTGCCCAGTATGACTTCCAGCATATTGTTATAATCATGGGCAACTCCACCTGCCAATCTGCCAACCGATTCTAGCTTTTGTGCCTGTATCAATTGATCTTTAAGCTTTTCTCTTTCCTCCTCTGCTTTTTTTCTTTCAGTGATGTCAATATAAATTGTTGCAACGTACGCAGGTTTTTTGTTTTCATCATACAAAACAAATCGATTTGCCATCCACCATTTAATACCCGATTTATGTTTCAAAGTAAACTCTGAGGGTTCTGTGACACCTTTCTCTATTGCTTCTCTATCACCCTGTAATAATTTTTCAGCATCTTCTTTTGGAAAAACGTCGTATGGTGTTTTACCCAGCCAATCTTCTTTTTTTAATTCCATTACTCTTTCCCATTCATCATTCAAGTAGATGTATCTGCCATTGATATCACGTATAACCACCACTAAAGGCAGATTTTTCATAAACAGGGAAAACTTTTCCTCAGACTCTTCTATCTTTTTGGCAGCTAATTTAATTTCGGTAATATCCTGAAAAACAGTTGCAAATTGCCCCTTTTGTGGTGAAAAAACCGAGATAATAAAAAATTTATTCATTGGTTCATAATATGTTTCAAATGTTGTAGATTTTCCCGTTACGGCAACCTCTTTATATATTTCAAAATATGGGGGTTCAGATGTATTATATATTTCTGTGGCTAATTTACCAATGACATCTTCCTTATTTAACGATAATATATCTTCATATTGTGGGTTAACATCGATTATTTTATAATCAATTGGATTACCATTATTATCGTAAACAAGTTCATGTAAACATATCCCATCATTGGAGTGTACAAAAAGTTCACGGAATTTTTTTTCATTTTCTTTCAATACCTCTTCTGCTATTTTCCTTTCGGTAATATTATGTGCTGTTGCAAATGTTATTCCTTGCGAAATAACAGGATGGGAATTCCAGTCTAACCATACATAACTTCCATCCCTGCACTTATAACGATTTTCAAATGTAATAACGTCTTCCCCTTTAAGAAGTTTTTCATTAATAATTTGTATGGTTTTTTCTTTATCATCAGGATGAATAAAATCAAGGAAGGATTTTGAAGTTAGTTCTTCTTCTGAATACCCTAATGTTTTTGAAAAAGATGGGTTGACTAAAAGAAAGCGGGTAGTCTTTAAATCTGCAATGCATGCTAACTCATTTGATAGCATTACTAAATTTTTATATGCTTCTTCGTTTTCTTTATGAGATAGTATCTCATATACCATATCGGAGAGTATGGATAGTTTTGAAACATCAGCATATGTATAATCTTTGTGTTTATTAGCTACACCAATTATGCCAACAATAGCGTTTTCCCTGAAAACAGGCACAAATAATTCGCGCGGGTGGTCTGTACCATTTTTAAGCTCTTCACAATAAAAATACTGCGTATGGTCATTATTAATAATATGCCCTTTATTTTTCTGACATTCCTTCCAAACTTTTTCATAATCTACTGAACAATCAATATTTTGATCAATACAATACGTATGATACGAATTGGGTAATTCTTTTAAACCTGTTATCTGTTTATAAAGATATTTATATGAAATATAGCAACCTATCTGACTATTAGTAATTGTTAAAATCTCGTGGAGCACATTTTTTATAAAATCATCTTTTGTATGATTAATTGAAAAATTAATAAATTTTAGCCGTATATCATTAATAAGATTTAAAAAACTTTCCCTGGTTTGATCTTCTATAACAATAACAGCACCTAAATTTTGATTATGTCCAGATTTTAATATCGTTCCATGATAGTTAACTGGTATTTCAAGGCCAGTCTTAGAAATAAGCACACTATTGTGATATTCACCTCTGAACTTACCTTCAGCGATAATCTGGAATAAATCATCTTTTGAAGTTATAGTATTATTCTGAGAAAGTATATGTAAAACATCAAGTACATGCTTACCCTCTGCTTCATCATTATGCCATCCTGTCAGTAATTCCCCGATTGTATTAATAAATTCAATATTTCCTGAATTATCTGTAATAATAAGTCCATTACCAATTGATTGTATAATATATTTATAAATCTGGTAAATTTTTAATTGTTCGTCTTGTTTTTGCGATAGTTCCTGGTAAAGGGTTCGTTGCTGTTCTTTTTGCATTATAGTAATTATTGAAAATAATAATATAATGCTTAATATGAATAGTGCAATCGATATAGTGACTATGATGTACCAACTCTGAAACAATTCTGCTTCGCTGGATTTGGTTAAGATAATCCAGGGAGTTTGAGGGATACTGGTAATATAGGTTCCAACATGTATATTTTTTAAATCCTTTCCATATTTATATCCTTTAACACCGTTTATTGCCATACGAATGACATTATCATGCGATAGTGACTCTGTATTTACTTTTATAATCTCTGGAACTTTTTGCGCTAAATATGATTTAAATATATATAACGTTGGTCTATCTTTAACAATCAGAATTGTTTCACCGGTTTGTGTAAGACCTGTCCATCGTTGTAATACAGGAAAGATAAAGTTTTCAGCAGAAGATATCAATATGATAAAATGATTTGATCTTGCCGTAAAATCAGGATTTACAGGAACAATTAAGCTAATATGATAATTGAAATCATCGTTGTCAATGTGTATATCGGTAAATACTGGTTTGTTAGTATTAGCTGCATATTGCAGATATTGAAGAGTGTCTTGTGATAACAGTTTTATGTGTTTATATAAGCTGAATAAAATGGTGCCATCTTTATTAACCAGCAATACTTCACTGATATCGTTGTTTTTTGCATAAAAGTCAAAAAATTCATATAATGTATTATAACTTTCAGCATTGTTATACGTAAAATATTTTTGTAATAGATTTCTAAATTGTCTTGATTGTATCAGTAAATCTGCATCGTCAGTTTGATCTTTCAACCAGCTACTTATATCTTCTTTTTTATTTTCAGTTATAGCTAAAAGTCTATTATATGCAATAGATTTAATTTCACTATATTGCAAGTACAGTAATATAACCCCGATGACCATTATTACAGAAAAGATTATTATTATATAGAACAGCTTTTTCTTTGAAATTGGGATAGACAAAAGTTCATGCAAAAATGATGCTATATAATTTATCATATCTAGATATAATGATTATTATAGGATTATTATACATAGGCTTTTATTTGATAGGCTCTGGTGAAAGAGTATAAATGTAAAAATAATCAAAGTCAAATTAATTTATCTTTTATTGAAATGAAAAAATACTATAACTACAACACACTAACTGATGAAAATATTATCTAAGATATTATGATGACCGTAAATGTGTTTTGTTTATTTGTAATACTCAACAGCATTTTTAAATATCTGTAATCCCTCACCATATTGTGGGAATTCTTTTTTTTGCCTTTTTGATACTTCACGTAAAAATGTCCAGTCATCACGCTGCATAAAGTATATATGGCGTTCAGGATGAGGCATCATCCCCATAATTCTGCCTGTTGTATCACAAATAGCTGCAATGTCCATAATGGAACCATTTGGATTATAGGGGAATTGACCCTGTGCAAATGATCCATCTGGCTTTATATATTGCATTATGATTTGATTATTTTTAGAAAGTATATCAACGATATGCTGTGGTGCTACAAAATTGCCTTCACCATGAGCAACTGGAATATGCAGCCTTTCCATATTTTTAGTAAATACACAGTTGGAATGAGAATTGATGGCCAGATCAACCCATCTGCACTGGAACCTGAATGTAGCATTGTGTTCAAGCGAAACTTCAACAGTACCAATTGGTTGTGTCAATGCAGGTACCATCCCTAAATTAACCATGACTTGAAATCCATTGCAAATACCTATCATTAAAGTGTCACGGTTAATAAATGACATCATTTCTTCATAAAGGTTATACTTAATTTTATTTGCCAGTGCTTTGCCGCTGCCGGTATCGTCACCATACGAAAATCCACCAGGAAAAGCAAAAATCTGGTAAGAATTTAGAAGTGATTTATTTTCAATAATGTCATTTATATGAATTATTGTTGCATGTGCACCTGCTATCTCAAATGAAAAACGTGTTTCCTCATCACAATTTATGCCATATCCGGTTAATATTAAGGCTTTTGGTTTTGCCATTTTTACCTCTAAAATTCGATGAAAGTAGATTTGTATGCAGAATGCAGATCAATAACTGAAGCTGAAACAATTTCATTTCCATTTAAAGCATTAATTCTAATCAAGGAATTATCTGTGACCTGTCCTATCTTAGCAAAAGGTATGTCCTTACATAATTTTTCAAATTGAGTTTTATTTTCAGGAGCTATCGACACAAGAATTCTTCCCTGTGATTCTGAAAAAAGTAGTGTGTCGTTGCGATTAATATTTTCATGTGGAATAACACGTAAATCAATATTTGCTCCCAGTAATCCGCCCATTGCCGATTTTGCTATAGCCAGAGCTATGCCACCCCGCTCAATGCTTATACTTGAAGCAATCAAGCCTGCACGTAATGCTTTTTCTATTACTCTATATACTTTAGTATTCATGATGGTATCAACATGCGGGATAGTATTGCCAATATATCTTTCCCCAGAAAGCGTTTCACCCATATACGCTAAATATTCACTCCCACCCAATTCATCTCTGGTAATGCCAAGTATATATACATAATCGCCAGCATTTTTAAAATCAAGAGTTTGACAATAAGAAATATCAGAAACAACTCCAATAGAAGAAATTAACAATGTTGGCGGTACTGATATAAATACCTCATTAAAATGTTCATCATAACCTTTGAAATCATTAAACATGCTGTCTTTGCCGCTGATAAATGGTGTTTTATACGCAACAGCAAAATCATAACATGCACGTGCAGCTTCTTTTAATTGGCCTAACCTGTATGGATTTGTAGAATCACACCAGCAGAAATTATCAAGCAATGCAAGTTTATCCAGATCACATCCGGTAGCAACAGCATTGCGAATTGCAGTATCTATTGAACAGGCTGCCATCCAGTACGTATCAATATCACTGTATGAAGGATATAATCCCTGTGACAAAACCACTCCCTTTGTTGATTCCAACAAAGGTCGTATAACAGTAGCGTTTCCGTTGACCTTCCCTTTACCTTGCAGAGGTTTAATTACACTGTTGCCCTGCACTTCATGGTCATACTGAGTTGAAATAAATTCAAAGCTTGCAGTATTTAAGCGTTTAACCATTGCAATAAAATGTTCGGTTATATTTTCCGGATCATCAAACTCAGGATATGGATGGGACTTTGGAGTATAGGTGCTTGTGAGCGTTTTCTGAGGGAGGCCTTCATGCAAAAAATGAAGGTCAATGTTAAAAACTATCTCCCCATTATAATACACAATTCCTCTTCCGGAATCTGTAAATTTGCCAATTACCCATGCTTCAACACCACGGCGTTTCATCAGGTTAAGAAAATCTTCAAGCGTTTCATCGGGAACTGATAAGGTCATACGTTCCTGCGATTCTGATACCCATATCTGCCATGGCGCAAGGCCAGGATATTTCAGCGGAACCTTTTCTAAATATACAATAAAACCGCCAGCTTCACGTGCCATCTCGGAAACCGAACATGAAAGTCCACCAGCTCCGTTATCGGTTATTGAGTGATACAACCCTAAATCTCGTGCTTCTTTCACTATTGCATCAGAAAATTTTTTCTGTGTAATGGGGTCACCAATCTGAACCGCTGTTGCAGGACTGCCTGATGTTAAAGCTTCCGAAGAAAATGTTGCTCCATGAATGCCATCGCGCCCCACTCTGCCGCCAACCATAACTATGTTATCTCCAGGCATTGCTTTTTTATGTACTGAAGATTTTCCTTTAATCTTTTTAGGAATCAGGCCAACAGTTCCAACAAAGACCAGAGGTTTCCCTTTGTACCGATCATCAAAATACACAAAGCCCTGTGGTGTTGGTATGCCAGAGCAGTTGCCACCAACATTAACACCGTGTATAACACCCTCCATAATACGTCGGGGCGATAGCATCTTAGAATTGGGATCTTTTGATTTGTATAAAGGCTTTGTGTCAAAGGGATTAGCAAAGCAAAATCCATAGCGGTTAGCTACCGGTTTTGAACCCAATCCAAATCCAATTGCATCCCGATTTACGCCTACAATACCGGTAATAGCTCCGCCAAAAGGATCAAGGGCACTTGGGCTATTGTGTGTTTCAACCTTATCAGCTATAACATAATCATCATCAAATTCAATTCCACCAGCATTATCTGAAAATACTGAAACACATATATCATGTTTGCCCTTTTCGCGGCGAATTCTCAGTGTTGCTTCTTTGATATAATGCTTGAATATGCCATCATTGATGTCATCCAGTTGTGCAGCAAAAATAGTATGTTTACAGTGTTCACTCCAGGTTTGAGCTATTGATTCTAGTTCAACGTCTGTGGGGTTTCGTTTTTCAATATCCCTGTAATATTTCTTTATTGCCTCAAGGGAAAGCATATCCAGTGCTAAAGGTCCTCGACGGCTACCATCTGGATTTTTTATACCCTCTTTTCCCAATGCTATAAGTTCGTCTTCAGGAACATCCAGTGAAACAACTTCTGCCTTTGTATCCTCGTGCAGTGTTACTACAGGTATGGCATTACCCATACCACCATTTTTGATGTACTCGTCATATGATAAAATTAATGACCTCTGTATCAACGGATTGTATAGCTCAAGCGATATTTCATGAATTGCATCAATTGTCAATCCCCCCCAGAAGAAATATGTAGATGAAGTAAACACGCATTTTTCAGGATCACATTGTATTTTAAAAATATCTTCAATGATTTCACGGGTTGTGTGAGCAACATTATCAGTTACTCCGGGGAGGTATCCAATTTCAACAGCATACCTAAAATCAGAGGGTGCGTATGGTTTATTGATAGTATAATTCTGTGTAACAGGTTGTACAAGCGCCTGTGCAACCTTCTCAATTTGACTATCATTCAAAGGGATATTTATGAGATAGTTATCGGTACGAATACATTTGCTTACAGGAAATCCCAATCTTTGTAGTTTTTGTTGCAGTACTGTACCACGAGAATCGGGAATAGTATAATATATTTCAATCCTGTAACGGGCTAATTCCATAGCAAGACCTCTTGTAAGCTAATTTTTCCATCAATATTTTTTTTAATATAAAAAAATCAAGCTTTAAAATTAAAAGCACACCATTAAATGGTGCGCTTTTTTGATTCTATCTTTAGCTGCTCGGTATGTATCAGTTTTGTTCAATGCTAAAGATACGAAATAAATCTTTTGCATGTATTCATTATATCAATATAATACATGTTTACCAAAAAAATAATAAAGTTAACACACTATAATAAATAAAATAGTTAGATTTTACATATCTTTCAACTTAAACTTGAGATAATACAGTCATAATAAAAAACAACTTTTAAGAAATCATTGCCAGGAATAAAAAATACACGTATCCAGCATTTATTCTTCACCATGATATATAAACAAAACAATCTTTGGTGTACACTTAAATGTCCAAATATGACTAAGGTGTTCAATCCCTCTTTTATCCAATTGTTTAGGGGTGATTTCGTATTATTTTTTCATTTATTGATTTTAATATAAAATATTATTATATTATTTTACAAAATATAATTATAAGGAGGTGTGCCATGAAAGCAGGTTTACTCATAACAGGTAATGGTGCTTTGATTTATTTAACTTCTTATGATAGCTTTATGAATGATAAACTGAAAGAAAAGTTAGCATCTAAGGGAATTACTAAATTCATTGCTTATGAGATACCAGTAGAAGAAGCAAAAAAAAGATATGGTGGTCATTTTGATATTGTAATCAGAGATTTACATGAAACTGATGATTTGCGAATACTGGATTATGATGGTTCACGAGCTTTTAAGCTTTTTTCTTTTAAAGAATTAGGGAAACCCGTATATCATGAATAAAAAACAGGGGGCTCGAGCCCCCTGTTTTTGTTTATTACTTCATCATACCCAAGAATTTTGCAATCTGTGGATAGAAGTGAACAACAACGCCTGCAAATACTACAGATACCATACTCATAAGCTTAAGGAGTATGTTAAGTGATGGACCTGAAGTATCTTTGAATGGGTCACCTACGGTGTCACCAATAACACCAGCTTTGTGTGGGTCTGAACCCTTTCCACCATAGTTACCCTTCTCAATATACTTCTTAGCATTGTCCCATGCACCACCAGCATTATTAAGCATACATGCCAGAGAGAATCCTGCAGCAAGAGCTCCAGCCAGAACACCTGTTGTACCGGCAACTCCCAGCAGTAAACCAGCAGCTATTGGAACAATTAAAGCCAGCATTGAAGGAAGAATCATCTTACGCTGTGCACCTGCTGTTGAAATCATAACGCAACGTGCGTAATCTGGTTTCTGTGTTCCCTTCAAAATACCAGGGAATTCCTTGAACTGACGGCGAACTTCTTCAACCATAGCACCAGCAGCTTTTCCAACTGCTTTGATTGTAAGTGCAGCAATGAGGAAGGCCATCATTGCACCAAGGAACAATCCAGCAATAACCATAGGATTGAGCAGTGTGATGTCATATGCACGTACGAAGTCGCCAATTGTTGCATGTTTAATTACAACATTATTGAGATCAGCAGTAATATTTTCCGGCAATATATTATAAAATTTTACTGAACCAACCTGGAAGAAACCTTCGGCGCTGCGTGCTGTATATTTGCTTACCCACATTTTTACTTCCTCAATGTAAGCAGCAATAAGAGCCATAGCGGTAAGAGCAGCAGAGCCAATTGCAAATCCTTTCCCTATAGCTGCGGTAGTATTTCCTAACATGTCAAGAGCGTCAGTTCTGGTTCGTACTTCTTTTCCTAAGTGACTCATTTCGGCATTACCACCAGCATTGTCAGCAATTGGACCATAAGCGTCAGTTGCAAGAGTTATACCTAATGTTGAAAGCATACCAACTGCAGCAAAAGCTATACCATAGAGGCCTTTTGAAACAGCGTTTGGATCAGATGAAAATCCACCTGCCAGACCAAAAGCTGCCAAAATACCCAATACAATGGTAACAACCGGGATAGCTGTTGACATCATACCAACAGATATACCATCAAGAATACCGGTTGCTGGTCCCATAGTATGCTGCTTTGCAATTCCCTGAGTTGGTGAATAATCATCAGCAGTGTAATATTCAGTAGACTTACCAATTACTAAACCAGCAATCAAACCAGCAATAGAAGCACCAAATACACCCCATGATATTATATTAACATAAGCAAGAGCTGCCAATGCAATTATCAGAAGTATTGAGCTTCCCCATACACCGCGGTTTAAAGCCTTAAGAAGTGTCTTCATAGATGCATCTTCTTCGGTTCTAACAAAGAAGATACCAATAACTGAGAACAGGATACCCAGGCCAGCTACGATCATAGGAGCAATAACTGCGTTAACATTTTCAATACCAACAAGTGGTAATGCAGCACCTAATGCAGCTGTAGAAAGTATTGAACCACAATATGATTCATACAGGTCAGCACCCATACCGGCAACGTCGCCAACGTTGTCACCAACATTGTCTGCAATTGTTGCAGGGTTACGTGGGTCGTCTTCTGGGATTTCTGCTTCTACTTTACCAACAAGGTCAGCACCAACGTCTGCAGCTTTTGTGTAAATACCACCACCAACACGGGCAAAGAGAGCCTGAGTTGAAGCACCCAAACCAAATGTGATCATTGTTGTGGTAATTTCAACAAGCTTGCCATGTTTGAAGGCTTCATTAGTAATAAGCGATACATCAAATGACTGTCCAGCAGTCAAAAGTCCTATTTTTTCAGCCAACTCCTGGCTAAATCCCATGATATTGTTGTCGTAGATCCAGTTTAAAATAATGTACCATAATGAAATATCCAGCAAACCAAACCCAACTACAACAAGACCCATAACTGCACCGGATCTGAAAGCTACCTGTAAACCTCTGTTCAGTGATTCTCTGGCACCCTGAGCTGTTCTGGATGAAGCATTGGTTGCAGTGTTCATGCCAAGAAAACCGCACAAACCAGAGAAGAAACCACCAGTTAAGAATGCAAAAGGTACAAATGGATTCTGGATCCCATAATACGCAAGAATAGACAATAAAATTACCAGGATCACGAATACCAAAGAGACCACCTTGTACTGTTGCTTAAGATAAGCAAAAGCCCCTTCGCGTACAGCCTGCGCAATCTCGACCATTGTTTCATTTCCTTTATCTGCTTTCATCACCATTTTATAAAAGATGAAGGCAAATAAAAGGGCAATGATCGACCCGACAGGGGCAATCCAAAAAAGCATACTATCCATAGGGCCACTCCTTTTTATAAATTTTAATTCAGAATGTTAAAACAATTAAAATAATAAAGTAATCTTTTGATGTCTAAAAAAAAGAAATACCGTTTATTGTCAAGTGTATTTTAAAATTAAAAATGCCACTTATCTTCTGGTAATAAACACCTGGTAAAAATCAAATTGACAATTTGCCAGTCACATTGGTACTATGCTGAATTATAAGAAAAGGAGGTAAAATAATTATATTTACTATGGCTTCGGATGAGCAAAAGCCCAAAAAAACTAATAATAATGATGCAGTATCTTTATTAAAACAAAAATTCTTTAAATTTATACATAAAAAAAATATATCTGTTCCAGTTGATAAGTTAGCCATCCAGAAACAGGAGATGATTCAGGGCATTTTAAGCCTTTCCACCAAAAATGTAAGGGAAGTAATGATACCCCGAGTTGATATCAATGCTGTTGAGGATTCTATCCAGTTGAAGGAACTGGTAAAACGTGTTATTGACGAAGGTCATTCACGTATACCTGTATATTCAGGAACTATCGACAATATTACTGGCATTTTGTATGTTAAAGACCTTATGCCATTTATTATCGACAGGCGAATGAAATTCAATATAAAGAAGCTTTTGCACAAGCCATATTTTGTACCTGAAACAATGACTTTAGATGAACTGCTGCTACAGTTTCAGAAGCAAAATTTACATCTGGCGATAGTTGTTGATGAATATGGTGGGGTTGCTGGCATTGTAACACTTGAAGATATCCTTGAAGAAATCGTTGGTGAAATTCGGGATGAATTTGATGAAGATGAAATTCCTGAAATACAGACAATTTCAAAAAATACATGGGAGGTTGATTCCCGGTTATCAATATCAGATTTTAATGAACATACTGGTTGCGCTATACCTGATCAGGAATTTGATACAATTGGAGGATTTGTTTTTGACCTTTTTGGAAAGATTCCAAAGAAAGACGAACAAATAAAATACAATAATGTAACATTCAAAATTAAAGATATACAGGGTACTCGCATTGGCAGGATTATTGTAACAGTTACCCCACAAAAAAATTCAGATACCTATTAAAATTCAATGGAAATCATTAAATCTGAAGGAATAATATTAAAAAAAATTCCTGTCCTGGAAGCAGATGTTGCAGACATTATCTATACCCAGAACCATGGTAAACGGACATTTATATTTAAGGGAATTAAAAAAACAAAACGGCGCAGCCAGGCTGCAATAGAGCCTGGTAGTGTTGTACACCTTGTATACTATTACAATGAACAAAAAGCAATGTATCATGTAAAGGAATTTTCGCTTTTACTGGATACGGTATCAATTAGAGATAATTATCAGGCAATGATTACCCTTTTTTTACTACTGGAGGTTGTTGAAAAAACCACTGGTCACAATGACCCGAATATTACAATATATAAGCTATTAAAAGGAGCTATCGAAACATTACATAAAACCAGTGCATATACTTTTCTTTCTCTTTCTTTTATTCTTCATTATCTTAAATTATCAGGGATTATACCTGATTACTTACATTGTTCAGTTTGCCATAAAGAAATTACTGATGACCTGTATTTAACTGAATACCAACTTATTTCGTATTGTAACCAATGTGCACCTAACAATGCATTTGTTTTTAAGGCAACAGCTCCATTAATTTATGAAATTCTGACTAAAAAATTTCTAAATATTGAAACTGATATATATAATTCAATAGATATACAAAAGCTTCTTTTCCATACATTATTGTTTATTGATCATTATTTTAATATACATATAAAAACTAAGGAATTGCTATATAATAACACTAAGTTATAATTAATATTATCTTATAAATATATAAAAATATTATTGACATAAAGTGCTATTAATATGATTTTAGTATTCATTTAATACTAATTTTTAAAGGAGGGTGTATTATGTTTAAGCGGTTTTTTATTATAGTTGCTATTATGGCAGTATCTATTTTTTTGATACAGCCAGGATATGCATGTTTTGATACTTTTTTATTCTTACATCATAAATCTATGGTGTATCCAACTGGTTTTTTTGCAGCAGATGTATTGGGTGAATATTCATTCAACGATACTGATGCTCCCGATCAGGATTCATATTTTACCAATTACAGTATGTATTATGGATTGGCCGAAAGAGTTTCAGTTCAGTTTGGCTTAACTCAGGCAGAAACCACACGTGCAGAAAACAAATATTCATTAGAATCATGGTCAGTAAGAGGTGTATTTAATACAATCCGTTCAAATAGTGGAAATTATTTTATGGATTTGGTTGCAGAGCATCATACAGGTGTAGATATTGATGAAAATATGGCACATTTTTCTATACCAAATCTTTTGTATCTGTCAAATTTCATTGTTGTTATTCATCCAGTATATGAATTAACCTATAGTAAAAATGACAGAGAGCATACATTTGGTGGACATGGTGGTTTGTTTTATAATATAAACAATATAGGTATTATAGGTGTTGGTGGAGAATTTGCATCTGCTCAATCCAGCAGTGCATTGGGTAAACGTTTTACTGAAGGGGAAGCTGCAGCAAGCCTTTTTATTGGATTTAATCTGGGCAATGTATATTTTCAAAATGAATTTGCAAAAGGATTAAATAATTCAAGGGATTTTGGTTTTGCAGCAACTTTAAAATTTTTCTTTAACACTGGTATGAGCATATAAATTAAAAAAGGCCGTTGCATATCAAACCATGTGACGGCCTTGTTTTATAAATAATTAAACTTCACAAACGTTTCAATCTCCTTATTATCAAGTTGTTTGTAATTTTTCTTCCTGCTGAATTCAGTATCCACTATGATTCTTTTTGATAGTATTTTTAAATTTTTTCAGATTATCAATATCTAGTATATGGTAATAAATTAATTAAAAAAAGAGGTGTCTTTTGGGAGACACCCCTTTTTTAATACGATTTTACTGTTTACTATAGCTGTTCCATAATCGCAGGTATTACTTCAAAAAGGTCACCCACGATACCATAGGTAGCAATGTTAAAAATAGGTGCTTCAGGGTCTTTGTTGATAGCAACTATAACTTTAGAACCTTTCATACCAGCTACGTGCTGGATAGCACCTGAAATACCACAAGCTATATAAAGATCTGGAGTAACAGTTTTTCCTGACTGTCCTACCTGACGTGCAGCGTCTGTCCAACCAGCATCAACAACAGGGCGAGATGCAGCATATTCACCGCCGAGCTTCTTGGCAAAATTTACGATGATATCGTTATATTTATCCTTTTCCTTTGTTCCACGTCCACCGGATACTATGATCTTAGCCTGTGAAATGTCAACTGAGCCAGCCATAGTTTCCACAAACTGTTTAAATTTTCTTCGTGGTTCAGGAATTGAAGCTGATACTGCAGTTACTGAACCTGCACCACCTGCAGCTTCTTTTTCAAAAGCACCTTTTTCAAATGTTGCAACAAACTTATCGGTTTTAACTGATCTCTGTTCCTGTATTTTGCCATTATAGGTGTTACGTGTAAATACAACGGCACCACCCTGCACTTCAAATTTGTTGCAGTTTGTAACTATACCACATCCTAAATTCAATGCCAATTTAGCGGCATAATCTGTACCATCGTATGTATGGGGTACTAACACACCCTTTACATCCTGTGCTTCTACCACTGCCTTAGCAGCAGCAACATACGTATCAGCACTATAAACTTCAAGTTTAGGATCTACTACTGCAAATACTTCTGGAATATACTGTGCAACTTCCTTTGCTAAACTGTCATCTTTATAGAATACTGCAGCAGCAGGGGATGCACCCATTGCAGATGCTAATGCCTTTGCAGCTTTGCAAAGTTCTAATGTAGCATCGCTTATTTTTCCGTTTCTCTGTTCTGCTATTACTAATATACGTGCCATTGTGTACCCCCTTATATCACTTTTGCTTCATTGCGTAGTTTTTCTACAAGCTTGGCAGCAGCGGTTTTTGGATCACCTTCAATAATTTCTGCCTTGTGATCTGATACCGGGAAGAACATCTTAACAAATTTTGTCTTTGAACCAGCATCACCAACAGCAGATACTCCAAGATCTGCAGCCTTCTTGACATCAAGTCTTTTCTTCTTAGCTTTCATAATACCAGGAAGGGTCGGATACCGTGGCTGATTAATACCTGACTGAATTGTAAGAACTGCAGGCATAGCCATCTCAAGTACTTCATTTAATCCACCTTCAAGCTCACGGTTAACGGTCATTGATTTGCCATCGCCACCAACTTCAATTTTAACAACATTTGTACAATGTGGCAAGCCAAGCATATCAGCAATCATAACACCAGTGACTGCTGCCTGGTCATCTTCGGCCTGAACACCGGTCAGTACAAGGTCAACACCGCCCAAGCTTTCAACAGCTTTGCACAGTGCTGATGCAACCACAAAATTGTCACCTGCATCAACCTGCTCATCCTGAATCTGGATACCCCAGTCGCCACCCATTGCAAATGCCTGACGAATTTCTTTTGATGCTCGCTCAGGGCCTGCTGAAATGATAATTACTTCACCACCAAATTTTTCTTTCAATTGCAGCGCAGCCTCTACAGCATATTCATCAAAATCATTCATCTTGAAAGCAATCTGGGATTCGTCGATCTTACTGTCGCCAATAATTTTGAATTTGGATTCCATATCTGGAACCTGCTTAACTAAGACAGCTATCTTCATAGTCCCACTCCCTTTTATAAAATTTTATGCGAAAAAATTAGAATAAGCCCATTTGTGCACAATGGTATAAATTGCATTTTATATGTCAAGATTTATTAGTATATTTCATTATATAAATTTATATACTGACTAATTTATTTTTTTTGCTCGTCGTTTTGAAACAGGATACACTTCCTGTCCTTTTGAAAGCAGGTCAATATCTTTAGGGTTTATAGGTTTAGCTAAAAGAACCCTGGTATCAACTTCCTTCACCTGTAATATTACTTTTTTTCGGGGTTTTTCGGAATCAATGGTATCTTCATTATCTACAAATGTTTCAAGCATGCTGTCTATTTCAATACCATCTATACTCCCCAGGTTTACTGACACCATATCATCTGAGTAAGACTGAATTTTACCCCAGTACGGAATGGTGCTATACAAATTTTTGGCTATATCCAGAGATACCGTTTGTAATGAATATTTGGTATTGTCCGATTCGTTATAGTGAGCTATTACTACTCCAGTTTTTACATCCATCAATTTGGCATTAATTTCAATAAATCTTCCTGACAGTGAGTATTCTCCATATAACATGTACGATATTTGAGGAAGTTCATTGGAATTAATTTTATCATTGAGTATACTTAAAATATCGTCTAAATTATTTGACGCAAACTCTTTGGTAATTGCCTGGCGTTGTGATAAAGGGAAGTTTCTGTAACGTCCAAATTGCCCCATGGCAAAGTTGATTGAATTGGCTATTACAGCTCCCGCATCGGCAAATGCAGGTACTGCAACAGTAGGTGTAAAATCAAGAACCAGAACCAGTGGCACATCTCGTGGCAATACTTCTTTATCGTAGCCTAAACGGAAAAACAGCTTGTCCCTTCGCTTCATTACGGCAATACTCATCATATCCTGTGTTTTTTGTGTGGGGTTTAATGTATGCATTTTTTTTATTTCATCATAGTAAAACTCAAAATAACCCAGAGTTTCATATATACGCATTAACTCCTGACGTGCCGTGGTATTATTGGGATTGAGTGCCAATGATAAACGGACAAACAACATGGATAAATCGGGAAATCCTTTTTTTCGTAATTCCTGTGATGAGCTAAAATCATCATTACTGCTCTGTATTCGTACAGGATGGCCTATCTTAATGTGTTCCAGTAAGCAAAGCTGTCGCATTTTCATGGCAATGAGGCTATTAAGGTTGTCTTTTGATAGTGCTTTCTGGTAATATGTTAGAGACTGGTTACTATCGCCTTTGTATTCATACATTAAGCCTAGATTATACAGGATTTCATTGCTGGCAATATGTGGATAATGAGTAATTATCGCCTCATAATACGAAATTGCATTTTGATAATCCCCCTGAATATACAACAAATATCCCATATCGCGATTTGCCTGCAGATGTGTTTTGTTTATAATTAACGCTTTCTGTAATTCATCAACTGCTTGTTGTAAATATGCTTTATCGCCAGAATAATAATATTTAAGATACAGTAGCTCAGCCAATTTGACAAAAGCATCAGGGTATGTTTCTTTTGCATCTATGGCTTTTTTTACCAGATCAATGGCATCGTCAAAGCGTTTGTCTTTTGCCTTTATATCAGCCAAGAGTAACAGTGCATCGTAATAATATGGATCATTTTGCAAAATTCGGTTAAGCATGCGTTTTGCCCACAGCATGTTACCCATTTTATAGTATAGATATGCCATGCCATAGCGTGAATCATTATTGGTGTACGATAGCTCATTTAATGTATCGTAGATTTTCATTGCTTCACGATAGCGACCTAAACCAGTATATGCTTTTGCCATACCTATTAATGCCTGCTCATTATTGGGATACAATTTAAGCACCGCATCAAATATTTTAACTGATTCAGTATAGCCTTCAGTGTGCAGGTAAGCGTAACCTAATCCCAATAATGCTTCTTTATATTTTGGGTTTTGGGCAAGGGCACTTTGAAATGCAACAATTGCAGAATATGCATTGCCAGTTTCAAGTCTTTCCCAGCCTTTTTTATTGTAATAGATAGCATTCTTCTGCTGCAGCTTTACTGGTTCCTGTCCGTAAAGAACAACACAACAGAAAAGGAAAAGTAGTATAGCGATATTTTTTCTGCACATTAGTTTTTTAATTGATAAAATAGTAATAGTAAAAACAAAAGTTATTAGATAGCAACTTAGCTTGTAAAGTCAACAAAATATTTATTTTGGTGCAAATCAGGAAAATAATGAAAGAAATAAAAGCAGCTGCATTATCGTTTATTATACTATTTATTATTTTCGCAATAGTATTCTGGTTTTTTAACAGCCCTCCCTACACCATGAAGGGTGATACTATTACCGTAAGACCAGGTATGAACATTCATCAGGTTGCATATTTCCTTAAATCGAAGAATATTATCAAGAGTGCATCGTTTTTCTACATCCTGGGGCGCGTCCTTAATGCTACTGATGTTAAAGCAGGTAACTATCGCATATATGATGGTGAATCAAGCTTTTCAATATTGATAAAACTAACCAGAGGTAAATTTGTAACAAAAAGAATAACAATTCCTGAAGGATACACCATATATGATATTGCCAGAGTATTGGCCGCAAATGATATCTGTACAGAAGGTGATTTTTTATACTGGGCTCAGTCACCATCATTTTTAGCATCTTTAGGAATACGTGCGCCAAGTGCTGAAGGATATTTATTTCCTGATACGTACGTAATACCTGAGAATACTGATCCCCGTGATATAATAATTCGCCTGGTAAACCAGACAAAAAAAGTGATCCATGATATTCAGGAATCAATAGAGGTACAGTATTCTAACCTTCATCAAATACTAACTGTAGCATCATTAGTTGAAAAGGAAGCAAAGATTAACAGTGAGCGTATTCTTATTGCTGCAGTATTTTATAACAGGCTTAAATTAAAAATGAAATTGGATTGCGATTCCACCATACAGTATGGACTGAAAAAATTTGGTAAACGTCTTACCTATGATGATTTAGATTCAGATACTCCGTATAATACCTATAAATATACGGGATTACCACCAACGCCAATATGCAATCCAGGGAAACGATCAATACTTGCTGCGTTAAATCCGGCACAGGTGCCATATCTGTTTTTTGTTTCCAGGAATGATGGTTCGCACTATTTTTCAAAAACGTTATCTGAGCATAACAGGGCTGTTGATTTTTATCAAAAAGGTATAAGGAATGGCTTTAAAGACAGGCAAAAATATTGAACTGGTTGCACCTGCTGGCAATTTTGAAAAATTGCAGGCAGCAGTACACTATGGTGCACATGCTGTGTATTTTGGGGGTCAGCAATATAATCTGAGAGCAACCACAAAAAATTTTTCAATACATGAAATAGAACAGGCAGTAGCGTATGCCCACACTCATAACGTAAAGGCAATATTTTTACTGAATGCTTTTTTGCATGAGTCGGATATACCTGTTGTTACAGAATATATTCAGCATATAAAACATATTCCATTTGATGCAATCATGGTTTCTGATCCGGGTATGTCTTTACTTGTCAAAGAGCATCTCAATGTTCCCCTGCACCTTTCAACGCAGATGTCAACGTTAAATCACCTGGCAGCAAAATTCTGGGCAAGCCATGGAATATCACGTATTGTACTTGCGCGTGAGACCACTCTTGAAGAAATTAAACAAATACGTGAGCACACTGATATTGAACTGGAAATTTTTTGCCATGGAGCACTGTG
>Ga0209204_1000231_pt1 | contig 64082 bp, 55 predicted proteins | sample AD_JPNMR2_MetaG_FD_184425 | JGI IMG/M metagenome (GOLD analysis project Ga0209204, IMG submission 184425) | Active sludge microbial communities of municipal wastewater-treating anaerobic digesters from Japan - AD_JPNMR2_MetaG (SPAdes) (version 2) | ecosystem: Engineered > Bioreactor > Anaerobic...
AAAAGGTGATGTATGCCCGTTTTTCATTAAATAAGCTATAAGATTTTTGTCTCTTTCATCTGTAGAAATATCTTTCCCATGAGATACTCTTGCAGCTCTAACAGCGGATCTATCTCCTCCCATATAGTCAACAATCTCTACAAACCCTTTATCCAAAACTTTCAATATATTCTCACTGTTTTTCATCTTCTACCTCTGTCTCCTCTTCTGAAAATTTGTATAAGATATACACAATGACAGCTAAAATTAAAAATAAAGGTATATAAGAAATCAAAAAAAGCCTTTGTTCAAGTTTGTTATTGATCTTCAATAATATATTTGCTACCTGCTCATTGTTAGGATCTAAAATTATAGCTTTCGTAAGATATATCCTGGATAATTCTATATTATTTTTCATATCATGTTGATACAATAAAATTCCTAACTTAGCTAAAGAATCTACATTCTTAGGATCATAAGTTAAAGAAAATTCATAATTTCTTTTCTTCTGGGTATATGTATCAGAAATGTCTCCTAATAGTTCATAACTTTTAGAAAGTATATTTTTTTTATCTGAATTTTGAATTAACGATTCTACAATATTTCTTGCTCTTTCTTTTTCATTTAAATAATTAAACGAAAAAGCTAAAATTAGCGATATTGACTCATTCTTCTTTGGTTCTTTCTCGTATCTAGGAGCCAACTGTACTATCTTTTCATATTTGGATAGCTCGAATGCTTGACAAATTAATAATTCTAAAATATTAATGTTGTTTGAGTAAGAATTAAACGTTTTTTCAACTTTAGAGAAAATAGATTCTTTTTCATTTACATCTACTAAATCCCATTTTACTAATGATTCATAATAAACACAAAAAGGATTGTCTCCTTTACTTTGTGTTATTATATCAAGAGAACTTAAAATATTCTTAGATAATTCTAAATCTTTGGTATTTTTGTATTCATCATACAAAAAAATAACTCTAACTGCATTAATAGTAACTGAATTCGGATATTTTTTTAGAGCAGATTCTATTTTATTAATTGTATCTTTTTCGTTGCCCTTTTGATATCCTGAAAGGATATCAAATATTAATGAATCATCCGGTTTTATATTTAAATTTGTATATGTTCTTGATTGGTCTGCAGCAGTTTTATACTGGACATTTCCTTCTTCATAATATTTTAAGTACATTCCTAAAACATTTAAAGCAAGATCATTTGATACAATTAGTTGATCTATATCAAGAATATATATAAATTCATCTAAAACACCTGAAAATAAAATCAAAGAAAGACTTACTAAAATAGTACTACATACTAGTTTTTTTGAGATATGATTCATTATTTTCCACCCTGCTTATATGTCTCAGCTTTATAACCTCTTAAAATAATCTCCTCATCTTCTAATTGGAATATAACCTTCGTGAGGGGTTTTGTAGGAACGAACTTCTTTTTATGAATAATTACTTCAACTCCTGGATATGCTATATCTCTTGCGATAATAAAAGCTTCACCTTTTGAATCTTGTATTTTCGTCTTTATTTCTCTAATTCTTTCCTGCATTCTTTCGATATCATCAAGAAGTACTTTAAAAGTATTTAAGGATTTCTTGTAATATTCTAACCTTTGTTCATCTAATTTGTCCATATCTTTTAACTTTCTTAAACCTGTCAAAATAGAACTAATCTTTTTAAGATTTTCTGTATCTAATGTTAATTGACTTTCTAGATTTAACAGTTCTTGATTTAATTCTGGGGGGATTCCAACTTCACAAATAGTTCTAACATGCATAACACTACCTAAGATATCTGATTCAATCAGTTTAGTAGCTAGGACACTTCCACCTGCTATTCGGCCATTTTTACCTTCGACAACTACATTTTTACCTGCTTTTATTGTTGAATTTAAAATAGAAGTAGAAACAATCAGTGTATCTTCTACTTCAATATATGAATTCTCAATATAATTACATTTTAGGTTCTTGGCTTTAACAATACCTTTTCCTGCACCTTTAATGCCAAAGACATAAGCATCTCCTTGGCAGATAACATTAGCAGATTCAACAACCCCTTTTATTTCTAAGTAATCCTTTGCTTCTACAACAAAACCCGCCTTCACATCACCATTTATATATAATTTTCCTGGAAATCTTATATTTCCAGTCGAATAATCTATATTCCCAGTAATTTTATGCTCATCGAGTACATCAATGTATATTTCTCCACTTCTGTCTTGATTAGTTACAAACTTCCCATCAATATTAGATATTATCTTATTATCGTTTAAGTAAACATTTTTTCCAAGTTTTAATTTTAATTCTTTGCCTAAAAATCCTTCTACTATTTCTCCTTTGACATTTTTTCCATCTTTGCCCCTTTTAGGAGGAATAATTTCTGCTAACTCATCACCTCTATTGACAATTATTAGCTTACTAACTTCTTTCATATCTATCTTCGAGGTATCAATATCGTTAATTTCTTTTTCAATTGTTTCTCTAAAAATGATTTTCGCATCTTCTCCAACTTGTGGAGGAGTTCCATAAGCTATTGTATAATCTTTATCGTATTTTGGGTTTGAGACAATTTGTTGCATAACTTCGTTAATTATACCATGAACGACTCCCTTTTCTTTTAAAAACTCTTCAATCTCATTTATAGTTGGGGGACGACCATCATTTATTAATTTTAATGAAGCTACCATAGCATCTTCTGATATTTTAATCTCATATTTAGCCACAATACTGGCCTCCTCACCAAATTATAATTTTAGTTTTCCAATTGCCTATCTTATACCTACCACTTTCTGATAAACCAAAATCATTTGCGATTTCTTTTTTTATCAGTACAATTTGTGGTTTTAAATACTTTAAGGAATTTATTCCATCAATTAGTAAAAACTCGTAAGGAACATCTTCTGGTACTCTTAGAAGATCTGTCTTATAATAATTAAATAACTTATTTGCATACTCTTCTCCAACTATTTTTTTTAACTTTTTAAAATTATCTCTTTTCGATTCCTCTTCATATTTTTTAGATTCAGATAAAGAAAAAACACATCCACAATAATCTTGCCTGTAAATATTATAAGTTTTGCATATTTTTGAAGATTCTTTTATTCCATTGTTGGATCTAAAATTCAGATATTTAAACTTTATGTTTTGATCTTCATATTCATGTTCTAGTTCTTTCGATATATTTAAAATATCCTCATGAGATTTTCTAGGAGAGGCTAATAAGGAAGAACTATAAATCGTAAACCCAAGTTCTTTAGCCATGAAAATAGTACTATTTAATCTCAGCCTAATACATTCAAGACATCTATTTCTTTTGTTGTATTCGTTTCCTTTTATTCTATTGTAGTATACAGATGGTTCATATTTTCCTTGGATAAGTTTAAAATGCCAAACCCTTTGAAGTTTCTTAACTTCATCGAACCTTTTTATATATTCCTCTTCAGGAAAAATATTGGGGTTATAGAAGTAAACTACCGGTTCATACCCTTGCTCATCAAGTCTTTTATAAGAAACTGTCAAATCAGGCGCACAACAAACATGAAGAAAAAGTGTCAAAATGTTACCTTCCCTTCTATTTTTTTTAAAGTGCTACTAGAAATTCCCAATTTTTTTAATTCTTCAAGAGTCTCTATCTTTTTTAGTAATCTATAATCAATTATTTTTTGAGCATTAACCTTTCCTATTCCTGGTAACCCTATCAGTTGTTCAAAAGAAGCGGTATTAATATTTATTGTTTTATCTTTAACTTCGTAGACACTTTTTGAAAGATATATGTAGTCTTTAATATTTAAAAAAGTTTTTTCTCCAATCCCAGGTACATTTTTTATATCTTCAACTGAAGAAAAACCATATGTATCTCTATACTTAACAATTGCATTTGCCTTTGAAGGACCTATATAGGGCAATTTAATCAAATCTTCTACGCTTGCTGTTAATAGATCAATTTTTAAGGGTTCTAAAATGGAATTATCGTTTATGTTTGAAAACGATTCTTTATAATTGATAAACCCGATTAAAAATATTATGGAAATGATAATTAATGGAAAGAATAATTTCTTTTTCACTAACCCTCACTCATTTTCTACCCCTGTAAAATATATCCCTTTTCGAAAACGATCTTTGATGCCTAATCCAGTTAACTCAAAAACCTTTTGTTCATCCATATTTTTCATATATTCGTCAGATTCTTTAGCAGTTTCAAATAATCCCACGACAATAGACCAATAATCAGCGTTACTTGGAGACAGTTTCCCGTTGTAAACAACGGCAGGTATACCTGCCTCCCTCAACGCCATAGTTGGAAAAATTGCTAGGGCTGGAGAATAAAAAAGATAAATTTGAATTGTATAAAGATATTGTTCATCATTAGCATTTATATCATAATCTTCACGATATAAATAGTATTTATTTTGATTTTTAAAAATAAAATAATTGATACCATTTTCTAAAGCATACAGAGCTTCTTCAAAAGCTTTCTTTTCGCTATCAAAAATTTTCACTGCTCCGACATTACTTGATTTTAAAAGAGTAGCAGAATTATCAAGAAGAAGCTGATAATTCAGATTTTGGATGTTATAGTTAACCTTAGCTTTTGTTTTTCCAACCTGAATTTCTGGCAAAATAAGTTCATTCTCATAAGAATATTCGGGTTCCAAAATTTGAGATGAGAGATAATCAGAACCTAGGTCTTTTATTTGAAGATCCAGTAAATTCATTTCATTTTTTAAATAGATGGTATACACCGTTAAAATGAAAGTTATTAAAGGTAAGACAAAAACAAGAATTAATATCAAACTGAACCCACTAGATTTCTTTTTCAATTCTAAGCACTCCTTACAAAGACCTTAAATTCAGGTAGTAACTCCTCTAATTCTGTATAGTTTATGTAATAGTTTATGAATCCATCATCTGTCAACAAGATTTCGTTTATGGGTATGCTAAATTTCTTCGCTTTTAAACTCTTAAAAGGCAAATTTGAAAAACCCAAAGAACTTTTTATATCGCTGACTAAATGTTCAAAATTATTTCCACTTAAATATCCAAGTTTGCAACTCAGATAAGATAAAAAAATAAAAGATAAACACTCGCTTTCAACAAAAAAATTATTCATTTTAAAATCTGGTTCTATTATAAATTTACTCAATCTTGTACCTGGAAAACCTAGATCATTTGAATACAGAGATAAAACATTTTTTATCGCTATGTATAAATATTCTTCTAAATCTAATTTAATAAAGTTTTTGGAATATCTTAATGACAATTCTGCAAATTTTTTATCAAACAATAATCCAACCAAATATCCAAAGATAAATTGTTTTTTCATTGCTGTTTTATCCAAAAACTTACAAAAATATGGATCAACATATACTAAATCTGGATAACCAGATACTTTTAAATAGTTTTTTGTATAGTTCATATCTAGATTAAACTCTCCAGATACTGGTAAATAAATCATGGAGGATAATGTGGTAGGAACCGCTATGAGATTAGCTTTTGGAAAATCTAACGTATTGTATGTAAAACCAACCATATCTATTAAAGACCCACCACCTACCACAATTATGTTACTATAATCACCATTAGTAATCAATTTACATAATTCAACATATCGGTCAAAATATTTAGCCTCAGGTCCTCCTTTAATGAAAACAATATTGTTATTATTGTAATTAAAATATTTCTTTAAAGAAGAATCTATAATTAACAATGAACCATACTTTGAAACATATTTAGATAAAAATTCTTCATAATAATTCATATATATATTAATATTAATATCCTTTTCTATACCTTTTGAAAAACTAATACTTTTCATTGTCTTCTTCCTTTTTATTAATTTTGTTCCTCAATATTTGATATTTTGTCTATTCTTCTTTGATGCCTTTCACCTTCAAATTCTGTAGACAAAAATGTATCAACTGTCCATTTTGCAAGGTCATATCCCATTAATCTTCCAGCAAGTACAAGTACATTCGCATTGTTATGCTTTCGTGCCAATTCTGCCATTGATGGATACAAACACAAAGCACCTCGAATGCCTTTTATTTTATTAACTGAGATTGACATTCCAATGCCAGTTCCACATAAACCTATCCCATATTCTACTTTTCTATTAGCAACCATTTCACCTAACATCTTAGCATAATCTGGATAATCAACGCTTTCTTTAGAATAGGTCCCTAAATCTATTACATCGATATTCTTTTCTTTAAGATAGTTTACCAACTCTTCTTTCATTTCGAAAGCAGCATGATCAGATGCAATTGCTATTTTCATATTTTCCTCCCAACCTTATTTACACCAATCTTATTAATCCAACCATTTTTCCTTGAATCTCTAATCTATCAATTGAAACTCTTATTTCTTGTAAAGACTTATTTTCAGGAATCAAAAGCACTTCATCCTCGTTAATTTTTTTCATCCTTTTTAATGTAGCCTCTGATTTGTCAATTAAAGCAACAATTATATCTCCATCTTCTGCATAATCTTGTTTTCGAACTATTACATAGTCACCACTTTTAATATGCGCTTCAATCATAGAATTACCTTCAACCCTTAAAGAAAAATATTCAAAATTTTTAGGAAAAAAGTTGCTAGGAATAGGAATAAAATCAGTAACCTTTTCTATAGCCTCTATAGCATTACCAGCAGCTATCTTTCCTGAAACTGGGATGAGATTCTCTGTAGCCAACACAGTCCCACATTTAGGAGTAAGTCTTATCCCTCTAGAAACGCCCTCTCTTTCTAAATATCCTTTTTTTTCAAGGATTATCAAATGTTTATGTGCCGCTCTAGGACTTTTAAATTCGAAATGTCTCATTATATCTCTAATACTTGGGGCAAAACCATTTTCTTTCATGTATAAAATAATATAATCCAAAACTTGTAATTGCCTTTTTGTCAAATCTTCCATAAGGTCATTCCTCTCCTTATTATTAATCATCTTTAACTTCTATTGCATCAACCACTGCATCATCTTTATCCAAGCGAACAACTATAACACCTTGAGTTATTCTATTTAATACTGTAATATTATCTACGTTTACTCTAATAGCTTTTCCTTTTTCAGTAAATATTAATACATCCTCACCATCTTCTACGGACATTGCAGCAACTATATTCCCTATTTTTGAAATATCTCTAACTGTTTTTAAACCTATTCCGCCTCTGTTTTGTGGTCTATAAGAACTAAATTCAACCCTTTTTCCATAGCCTCTTTCAGTAATAATAAGTAATTTTTTATTATTATCAACTAAAACTACATCCACAACTTCATCATCTTTTTTTAATTTAATAGCATTAACACCCATAGCATCTCTTCCCATTCTTCTTACCTGAGACGAATTAAAGTTTAGGGCCATTCCTTTTTTTGTTACAACCAATAAATTTTTATCTTCTCCATCTAAGACTATAGCATCAACAACTGTATCATTCTCTACTATATTAATGGCTCGAATACCCGAACTTCTAGCGTTCATAAATTCCCTCAACGATGTCCTTTTTACCTTACCTAGTTTAGTAAATATTAAAATATCTTTATCATAATCTCCATCCAAAGAAATAGGGATTAATGTCTTAACTTTCTCACCCTCAGATAATCCTATGTAATTTGCAATATGTTCTCCTTTAGAATTCTTTGAACCCATTTCAACTTCATAAGTATTGATTTGATAAGCTTTACCTGCGGAAGAAATAAGCATTAACTTAGATAATCTGTTTGTGAAAACTAATTCTTTAACATTATCGTTTTCGGATATTTTTAACCCTTTTGCACCCTTTCCACCTCTACCTTGAACCTTGTATTCATTTGCAGGTATTGCTTTAATATATCCCCACTTTGTTAAAACTATTATTATATTTTCGTCTCGTATTAAATCTACCTCATCAGCCAATTCACCTTTGTGAAGTACTATTTCGGTCCTTCTTTCATCCCCAAATTTTTTCGCCACTTCGTCAAGTTCTTCCTTGATTATATTCATCAACTTTTCTTTATCTTGAAGAACATCGGAGGCATTTTTAATTTGGGCATACAAATCATTTAATTCTTTAACAAGATTGTCTGTCTCAAGTCTTGATAAACTAATAAGCTTCATATCCGCAATGGCTTTTGCTTGTTCTTCACTAACTCCAATTGTATCTTGTAAGTTTTTTAAAGCATCCTGAGGGTTTAACGAATTTCGAATAATTTCGATTACAGTATCAATTCCTTGAACAGCTTTTATAAGGCCTTCTACAATGTGCGCTCTTTTTTTGGCTTTTTCTAAATCAAAATTTGTTCTTCTTGTAACAATTTCAATTCTATGATCAATAAAAGCTTGCATTAACTCCTTAAGATTCATTAATGAAGGTTTACCTTTGTTAATTACATTCATCTGCGCATAAAAATAACTTTGCAGATTAGTATGCTTAAAAAGGTCGTTAATTAATCTTTTAATGTTAGCATCTCTTTTTAATTCGATAACTAACCTTGTACCTTCCTTGTCACTTTCGTCTCTAACATCTCTTATTCCTGGATCCTTTTTCTCATCTTTCTTCTTTACTGCAAACTTTACAATTTGTTCTATTACATCGCTTTTTGAGACTCCATAAGGTATCTCTTCAAAGACGATTGATGTTCCGTTTTCTTTTTCTTCTATTTTATATTTTCCGCGAATAGTTATTTTTCCTTTTCCTGTTTCATATAACTCTTCCAAATTTTCTCCATCAACAATGACTCCACCTGTTGGAAAATCTGGACCTTTTATATGTTTTAACAGATCTTTAATTTCAACTTCCGGATTGTCTATCAATACCTTCAATGCATCAACAAGCTCTTTTAAATTATGAGGAGGTATATTGGTAGTCATTCCAACAGCTATACCACTTGAGCCATTCATTAAAAGATTAGGCACCCTAGTTGGAAGAACTATTGGTTCTTGTAAACTACCATCAAAATTGTCTCTGAAATCTACAGTATTTTTATCTATGTCAAGTAACATGTATTCTCCTAATTCTTGCATACGAGCCTCAGTGTAACGCATTGCAGCGGCAGGATCACCATCAACAGATCCAAAATTACCTTGACCTTCAACTAGAGGATACCTCATAGAAAATGGTTGAGCCATTCTTACCAAGGCATCATATATTGCCGCATCTCCATGTGGATGATATTTACCCATAACTTCTCCAACAATACGAGCACATTTTTTGAAAGATGAATTGTGTCTTAGAGACAATTCACTCATTGAATATAAAATTCTTCTTTGAACAGGCTTTAAACCATCCCTCACATCGGGAATAGCCCTGCTAACAATTACACTTAAAGAGTATAATAAATAAGAATTTTTTAATTCTTCATTTAAATCTTTTTCAAAAATTTTGTATTCCATTTATTTAATGCCTCCATTATGAAATCTTAGCTCCAGGTTCTACATCTTTATCTACAGTTAATATGCTTAAATTTCCTTTATCATCTTTTGCAGCTAAAAGCATTCCTTCAGATAATTCGCCCATAAGTTTAGCTGGTTTTAAATTAGATAATACTATAATTTTTTTGTTAAGCAAACTTTCAGGAGAATAGAATGCCTTAATTCCAGCAATTATTTGCTTTTGCCCTAAAGGTCCAAGATCAACAATTAATTTTATCAATTTATTTGATTTTTCAATATTTTCTGCCTTAATAACTTCTCCCACTCTTAAATCTATTTTTTTAAATTCTTCTATTTCAACAAAATCAATTACATTATTTAATTCATTTTTCTCTTTTTCAACCAACTCTTCTTCCTCCTTTTTTTCTTCAAGAACTGTCTTCGTTTTTATTACCTTTTCCCAACTTTCCACATCAATTCTTTCAAAAATAGGATTTCCCTTTTCTATTTTTCTTCCAGGTTCTAATAATCCTATTTTTAGATTTTCAAATTTCAGATAAGATAAATCATACCCATATTTTTTTAAGATGATCTCAGATGTTTCAGGCATTATAGGATAAATCAGTATACCGATAATTCTTATAGACTCTAATAAATTGTACAATACAGTTCCTAACCTCTTTCTTTTACTTTGTTCTTTTGCTAAAAGCCAGGGTTCAGTCAAATCTATATATTTGTTAGAAAATCGAACAACTTCCCAAAGAGTTTCTAAAGCTTGCGTAAATTGATAAGAGTTCATATAACTCAAAAACTGTTCTTTTTTATTTTCTACCAACTCAAAGAGTTCTTCATCTATTTTATCTTTTTCTTCATGTTCTGGAATATAGCTATCAAAATATTTTTCAACCATAGTTAGTGTCCTATAGATTAAATTGCTCAAGTCATTAACTAAATCCGCATTATATCGCACAATTAAATTGTCCTCAGAAAAATCTCCATCTCTTCCAAAATTTATATCTTTTAGTAAATAATATCTTATTACATCTTTTCCATAAACATTTATTAATATTCTAGGATCAATTGCATTACCTAAAGATTTGGAAATTTTTTGACCATTAATAGTTAACCATCCGTGGGCGAAAATCTTATTTGGCAAAGGAAGCCCTACAGACATAAGCATTGCTGGCCATATTATTGAATGAAATCTATTTATTTCTTTGGCTATCAAATGCAAATCAGCTGGCCAATATTTTTTAAACTTATCTTCATCATCGATATATCCAATAGCACTAACATAATTTATTAATGCATCTACCCAAACGTATACAACATGTTTAGGATCATTAAGCAAAGGAACTCCCCAATCAAAAGTAGTACGGGTTATACTTAAATCTTTTAAACCCCTTTTTAAAATTTGCATCATTTCATTACGTCTAAATGCAGGTTCAACAAACTCGGGATGTTCTTCATAATATTTAATAAGGGGTTGGTTATACTTTGATAACTTAAAAAAATAATTTTCTTCTTCAACCCATTTTAATTCTCTTTTACAGTCAGGACACAATTTTTCTCCGTCTTCATTTATTACTTCATCAGCGTTCCAAAAAGCTTCATCATGAATGCAATACCAACCTTCATATTTTCCCTTATAAACGTCTCCATTATCTATCATTTTTTGTACAAAAAATTGTACTGTCTTTACGTGATAGTCATCAGTTGTTCTAACAAAATGTGTGTAACTTATATTCATATCATCCCATAGTGTTTTGAATTTAGCTGATAGTTCATCCACATATTTTTGAGGTGAAATATTTTTTTCTTTAGCCGCTTGTAATACTTTTTGACCGTGCTCATCAGTACCTGTTAAGAAAAACACATCGTATCCCATCATCCTTTTAAAACGAGCAATAACATCTGCAACAATAGTTGTATAAGCAGATCCTATGTGAGGTTCACTGTTAACGTAGTATATAGGTGTTGTAACATAAAACTTAGACAACAAGGCCACCTCCGACATTTATACCTTATATTATTATATTTTATACCTTTTATTATTATGAGTATTAACAATAAAAAATAGGGCTTTTATTAGTAAAATCAGCCTAATTAATTATACCACAAATATAGTCTCTAAATATTTTTATATTATTATACCTTTTATTTTTAAATTATGACAGATTGTTTCATTTTTAAGAAATAATAATTATTAAAATCTAGATTATAAACCCAGTATGATATAATATAATCAGAACTTTTTAATTCTTTGTTAAAGCATAATTTCACTATCTATTTAAAAAAGATACTCAATATAAAAAGTGGAGGGATATCATTGCGCTTTTCAAAACTATATGCACCAACATTGAAAGAAACTCCTGCCGATTCAGATATCAAAAGTTATGAACTATTAATTCGCGGAGGTTTTATTAGGAAAATATCTTCGGGGGTATACAGTTATCTTCCTCTTGGATGGCGTGTGATAAAAAAGATAGAAAAAATTGTCCGAGAAGAAATGGAAAAAATTGGTTCTCAAGAACTCATGCTTCCAATTATACATCCTTCTGAACTTTGGAAAATGACCGGAAGATGGGATGATTATGGGCCTGAACTAATGAAGTTAAAAGATAGACATGACAGAGAGTTCACGTTAGGTCCTACACATGAAGAAATAGTCACCTTTCTTATGAAAGATGAATTAAGATCATATAAGCAACTTCCACTTAGTGTTTTCCAAATAGCAACTAAATTTAGAGATGAAATAAGACCAAGGTTTGGAGTTTTAAGGGCTAGAGAATTTATTATGAAAGATGCATATACATTTCATCCTGACTATGAGTCTCTTCATAAAACTTACTTACAATTTTATGAGGCTTATGAAAACATTATTAAACGTATGGGAGTAAAGTATGCAATTGTCGAAGCAGATACAGGGGCAATTGGAGGAAATTACTCACATGAATTTCATGTTTTAGCCAAAAACGGTGAAGGTAGAATATTCTATTGTGAAAAATGTGGGTACGCAGCTAGTGATGAAAAAGCTATTTCTGATGAGAAATTTATTGCAAGCATTGATGAACCAAAAAAACAGTTGACAAAAGTAGACACTGGAGAACTAAAAACGATTGAAGAAATTGCAAATTTTTTAAATCTTCCAAAAAATAGATTGATCAAATCTATGCTTTTAAAGTCGAAAAATGGTTGGGTAATGGCGTTAATACGTGGCGATTATGAAATCAATCTTTCTAAACTTCGCTCTCTAATTAAGGATCAAACCCTTGATTTTGCACAACCTGAAGAAGTCTATGAAAAATTTGGAGTTAATACAGGATATATCGGTCCTATAAATGTACCTAAAGACGTTAAAATAGTCGCAGATTTCAGTGTAAAATCGGTAGTCAACGGTGTAATTGGTGCTATGGAAGAAAATAAACATTACATAAATGCAACACCAGATGAAGATTTTAAAGTTGATATATTTTCTGATATTAGATTTGTAAAAGCAGGTGAGAAATGTCCTCATTGTGAAGGTTATTTAAAAGAAGCTAGAGGTATAGAAGTTGGACAAGTTTTCGAACTTGGCGATAAATACTCTTCAAAAATGAAAGCATATTTTACAGATGAGGAAGGAAACCAAAAACCTTTTATTATGGGATGTTATGGTTGGGGAGTCTCAAGAACACTTGGAGCAATAGTGGAACAATTAAATGACGAACATGGTATGCTTTGGCCTAGAAGTATTGCACCTTTTGAAGTGGCAATAATACCTGTTTCTTCAAGTAACAAAAAAATGTTTGAGTTTTCAGATCAAATTTATAATTTTTTATCTAAAAAAGGTATTGAAGTTCTAATAGATGATAGAGAAGTCTCTGCAGGAGTTAAATTTAAGGATATAGACCTGATTGGTATACCCCTTAAAATTATTATAGGAAAGTCCTATGAAGATGGTTATATAGAATTAAAACTCAGATACGAAGAACAAAGTAAACTAATAGATGCTTCAAATCTGGAATCTATATATAATGAGGTAATACAAAAACTTGATGAATATAATCCAGTAAAAGCACTAAAAATATAAGCACTTATAAATTGACAAAATCATGAAAAAATAGTAAAATATAGATAGTAAAAAATAAAAGCCGAAGCTTCTTCGGCTTTTATTGGTGGGCTCGGGTGGATTCGAACCACCGACCACCCGGTTATGAGCCGGAAGCTCTAACCAACTGAGCTACGAGCCCTTATACGTACATAATTATAACATTAATTGATTATTTTGTCAATACTTTTTAGAATAATAACAACAAATAGAGGAGAATGTAAAATGAGTGAAGGGTTAAAAATACACAATTCACAAGAAGATCCAATTAAAATATTGACCGATAAATATCCCAAAATCATTATAATAAAAGCAGTTTTTAATCTTCTAGACACTCAAGAAAACGTCAATTTAGAAAATTTGGAAAATGAAATAATTAGACTACTTTCAAAAAAATAAATGGGCCCTTTAAGGCTCATTTATTTTTTATAATTTTTAACGGATAATATAGAAAAATTGATTTTCAAACGCAATGTTTTGAATTTATAATTCGCTTAGGGCAAAGCCCTTCCCCTTTCTTCGGTACAAGTACAAAAATTTAAAGAAATTAAGAGTTCGTTGGGAGTAGAATGAGGGAGTTATTTTGTAATAAAACAAATACGAAACTTATATATAATAGTTCACATTTTAGAATTTCTAAAGTGAGTAAATATTTTTGCAATAGGGAGGGAAAATTTTGAAAAACGATTTTCTTGGTAGAAGTTTAAATGTGATGAGTGATTTTACTATTGAAGAGGAGATGTTTTTGTATCATCAAACAAATAGATTAAAGAAAAAATGGAAAAATAAAGAAGACTGTTCTGAATTTGAAATCAAACTTCCATCAGTTGGTATTTATATAGTATTTACTGAACCGAGTACTAGAACAAAAGAATCGTTTATAAATGCAGCAAAATTCCATAAAAATGCTAAAACAAACATTTTTGAATCTGAGCATTCTTCATTTAATAAAAGTGAAAGCTATATCGATACATTCAACATGCTAACTGGGTATTCAGATCATTCAATCTTTGTCGTAAGAACAAAACTAGAAGGAACTTGTAAACTTTTAGATGAAAAAGTTTCTGATTATGCTTTTAGACATTCTTTAAACAAGCCTTCTTTTATCAATGCTGGAGACGGAAAGCATGAACATCCCACCCAAGAAATATTAGACGAATACACTTTTTTAGAACAATTAAATTTTGATAATTCGTATATACACATTGCGCTTGTGGGAGATTTACTCCATGGAAGAACCGTTCACTCAAAAGTATCTGGATTAAGGATATTTAAGAATGTTCTAGTAGACTTAATTGCGCCAGAAGAATTACAAATGCCTAGACATTATGTAAACGCTATGAAAGAAAATAAATTTGAAGTTAGAATATTTGATTCAATTGAAAATTATCTTAAACAAGAACAGATCGCACCGATTTGGTATTTTACTAGGCTTCAACTAGAAAGAATGGGCGAAGACATACTTGAAAAAGAACCTTTACTGCGAAAAAGTGTCACTTTTAGAAAAGACTTCCTTAACCTTCTACCAGAAAAAGTAAAATTTTATCATCCTTTACCAAGACATAAAATCTACCCTACAATCCCTACATTTCTAGACCCTTTACCTTTAAATGGTTGGGAAAATCAAGCTATAAATGGCTATTGGACAAGAATTATTTTGCTATCAATGTTTGGTGGAGCTATATCTGCCCCATTTGATACCTCAATAAAAAATGTAGAAATAAATGAACAAGATTTTATCGTCCCTGCCCCTATAATAGATGGGACAAAGGGCATTACAAAAGATGGAAAAAGAGGGATTAAACCAATAGAAAATGGGACTGTAATAGATCATATAGCAAAAGGCAAAAATCCCGATAAAATATATGAAACAATTGTAAAAATAAGGAAAATACTCAAACTATACGTTTTAGATAGTGCAGATGGACTCTTTAAATCAGCAGATGGAAATTTCAAGGGGTATATAAGTTTACCGGATGTGTATCTTTCTCAAAAAGATATTAAGAAATTATCTGCTATCTCTCCTAATACGACCGTAAACATAATAAAAAATAGTAGAGTGTGTGAAAAATATAGGATTTCACTTCCACCTCGAATATATAATTTTGAAGAATTAAGATGTAAAAATGAAAATTGCATAACAAACCCTGTAAATGGAGAGAATGTTCAAGTGTCATTCATAAGAAACAAGAATAATGAATTAATATGTGAATATTGTGAAACACCACATACCTTTGAAGAAATTTGGAACGTATAAGACAATAAAATACAACTTCATATAGCTAAACTCAAAATTGAGTTTAATGTCTGTTTAAACAACCAATAATATATTTAAAAACTTAATTTATCTTAACTAATAAAAGTAAAAATATCTAGTTATTTCCAAATTTCTGGTTCTACTATTAAATCCACTTGATATGTTTCTTTTATTGTTTTTTTTACATAATCAATCAAAGCCATAACCTGATTAAAAGTAGCATTGCCTTTATTAATAATAAATCCAGCATGCTTAGATGAAATTTGTGCATCACCTATAGAGTAACCTTTCAAGCCAAGACTTTCTATAGCAGTTCCTACGTAAAAATCAGGTTTTGGCCTTTTAAATATACTCCCAGCGCAAGGCATTTCTATTGGCTGTTTATTCAACCTTTTACTCGAAAATTCTTCTATTTTTCTCTTTATTTCGTAAACATTACCTTTGTTAAACACTTGCTTTGAAGATAATAGAATAAGAGGAGAATCTTGAAAAATACTTTTTCTGTAAGAAAATTCTAATTCTTCATTCCTAAATTTTTTTACTTTCATATCTGATAAATCAAACACCTCTGCTTCTAATACTATATTTTTAATTTCTCCATCATAAGCACCCGCATTCATATATAAAGCACCACCAACTGTTCCAGGAATTCCACAGGCAAATTCTAAGCCGCTATATCCTCTTTCAGAAACTAGATAAGAAAGACTAGCAAGATAAACCCCACATTCTGTTTCAACTAGCAATTTTTGCCTATCACTTAAAAATTCTTCTTTTATTCCTGTAAGATATTTTGTAGATAACACAACAAAGTCTACATCATAATCTGTAACAATTAAATTAGTGCCTCCCCCAATAATTTTAAATGGTATATTATTTTTTTTCAGTAAGATTAACGTTTCAACAAATACGTTTTTGGTTTTAGGAAAAAACATATAAGGGGTTTTTCCCCCTATTCTAAAACTTGTATGATTCTTCAAATATTCATCTTTTCTTATTTCACAACCTAGAATGTACAATTCTTTACATATGTCTTCCAAATCCATACAATTTTTCTCCCTTATGCAAATTCTTTTTCATAATCCGTACTTAATTTATCCAACCATTCAGGCTCTTTTCCATAACCAAATCTTTCCATCAATTTGCCACAATGCCTCTGAATATCTTGAGCCATTTTTTTATCCCATTTCTTCCAGTGGGGGATCTTATATTTATCTGCACTAGAATTTAGTTTTTTGCTAAGCAATTGGGGCTTAAATTGATACCTTTTACTAAAACCATCTGGAAATTTACTACAATATTCTAGAAAATCTATAAAAAAATCATTTTTTCTATCGCTTAAGAAAAGATCCTCGTATCGATACACCCGAAAATTTTTTCTGTTTTCCATTGTATCAAGAACAAAAGTGTTTAATTTGTTATAATACCAAGCATACCTCTCGATCTTTGACATCTTTTTCCATTTATCTGAATACGGATCATCTTTAAAATGATAGGGTCTCATACTCATTTCTAAAAATGCAAAATCTACTGTTTTATATAAAAGATAAACTGGTGAACTAATTGCTGATCTGACCCAAGTTCTAGGATCTCTAATAATAAAAACAATCTTACTATTAGGAAACACTTTTTCAAGAAGATCCACAACACCATGTAAATGATTGCTGGACTCAACATAAATACTTTCTTTTGTCTCTTCCAATATTTGTTTTCTTAAACCTTTTATATATTCTTGTGCTTTTTCATCAGAAATTTTTCCCAAACGCCTATAAGTGCTCAGCTTACACATCGATTTGGAAGGTAAAAATTGTCCTATAGTCATTTGATATAATCCAAATCGTTTTATATCTTGACCCCATTTTTTCATATCTTTAAAGAAAACATTAGCAGGTTCATGTACAGAATAACAATCCTCTATCATTTGATTTAAACTTTTTGCCAAAAATTGAGTTCCAGTTCTTCCAGTTGAAGTAATAAAAACACAATGTTTTTCAAAAATCGATTCCATAAAACTCACCACCTAGTAATATAATTTCAACTTATATAATTGATTTGTTTCATTATTATAGACCATCTAATTGTTTATATAATTCTTCAGAATTCAAATACAAGATACCTTTTATTCCCACTTCTTCAGCAGCTTTAACATTTTCTAATGAATCATCTATAAAAATAGTTTGCTCAGGAATTAGATTATAATTTTCTATTAAAAGATTGTATATTTCTTTCTCTGGTTTCAATAATTTTACCTGATATGAAATCACCATTCCGTCAAATAGCTCAAAAAAAGAATAATGCGTTCTTATATAATTGAAGGCATGTTCATGAAAGTTAGAAAGAACATACAAATTCTTTCCTTTAGATTTTAAACGATAAAGAAAAGATATATTTTCTTCAATAGGCGTTAAATATTTGTGCCAATTTTCAAGAAGTAACATAAGTTCGCCCTTTAAATCCGGATTATTGTTTAACCAGATTCTACACGCATCGTTATAACTAATTGTACCTCTATCTAAATCCGCCCATATTTTTGTTTTGAATACATCTTTAATTATCTTTTTCTTTATTAACTCTTCTTCGAATAAATCATCCAAAATCTCTTTTGGATCAAATCGAAAAAGCACATTTCCTAAGTCGAAAACTATATTTTTCACGATTACCCTCCTTCGACATTTTTTGATGGTTTAATTAACTAAATAGTTGTACCTTGATCTACTTTTTAATTTTTTCTATTCTTTAACTGTATTATTTAAATCAGTGCTGATATCATTATACTAATATACCGATTTTCTTGTTTCAAAGTATTGCTACTAGTTGATATAATCTATATTATTGAATTTAATTTATGATATGGCAATGCACTTTTTTGTTGTGAAGTTCATCTCTTTTAAAAATTATAACATATTAATATTAACTGAATCAAAGTTAAACTTAAGAAAAATGGTAGTCTAATCATGGTACAATAATTAAGATTAAATTTTTACAAAATCTATTTTGGAGGTGTGGTATTATAAATGAACAATCTTCACATCGTAGATCATCCTTTAATAAAGCATAAACTCTCCATAATGAGAAACAAAGATACCGGTCCAAAAGAGTTTAGAGAACTTCTAAATGAAATCACATTACTTTTAACTTATGAAGCATCCAGAAATCTTCCTACTATAGAAGTCGAAGTGGAAACCCCATTAACCATCACCAAAGGTGAGATGGTAGAAGACAAAAAAATAACCATTGTACCAATTCTTCGAGCCGGTCTTGGAATGCTTGATGGAGTCCTTTCCTTGGTTCCAAATGCTAGTGTGGGTTTTTTAGGTGTTTTTAGAGACCCAGATACTTTAATGCCTATTGAATATTATGTGAAGTTTCCCCCTTTAACAGAAGACCACCAGATAATAATTGTTGATCCAATGTTAGCTACTGGTCGTTCAATGAGTCATGCCATAAAACAAGTCAAAAAACATGGAGGAAAACATATAATTCTTATGTGTTTAATCGCTGCTCCGGAAGGAGTAAGTGTTGTAATACAAGATCATCCTGATGTAGAAATATATACTGCTGCACTAGATGAGAAATTAAATGACAAGGCTTATATTATTCCTGGATTAGGTGATGCAGGAGATAGATTATATAGAACAAAATAGCTTAAAAATAGTACGCTTCTTGGGAGGTTTATAGATGTCAAAATTATTAGAGCACACTTTTTTGTTTTCTTTAGCTACCTTAATTAGTAGAATCCTCGGATTGGTCAGAGATGCGTCTTTTGCTCATTACTTTGGTATAAGTGCTCAATATGATGCCTATTCCATTGCCATTCTTTTCCCTTTTTTTCTTAGAAAAATTTTCGCAGATGGCGCTTTGTCCTCTGCATTTGTTCCATTATTTAACAGAAAAGATGGTAAAGATGCCCAGAAATTTTTTAGTACAACTTTTTGGTCAATACTAATTGTCACTTCTTTGCTTTACATACCTGTTGGTATATTCTCTGATAAAATTGTGTTAATATTAGGAACAGGGTTGCCACCTTCTATCTTGGATTTGACATCATTCTTGCTGAAAATATCTTATCCATATATAATTTTTATTTCTTTATGGGCTGTAATAACAGGTGTTTTAAATTCTAAAGACATTTATTTTGGCCCTGCCGTCGCCCCTGCTTTATCAAATATTGTGAGCATTATTTTTATAGTAACGTCTTCCTACTTTATTCCACAGATATTAGGTCCTACTATCGGCTTTACGATAGGTGGTGTTGTTGAATTTTTACTCGTTTTTTTCATATTAAAAAAAATACGCTTTCCAATAACTTTCGATTTCAACGTTCAAGATTTAAAACCTATTCTAAAATTATTTGGTCCTGCATTATTAGGAGTAGCAGTTGGAACTTTAAACACTCTAATTGACACCAATATTGCCACCTGGACAGGAACAGGTGGCGTATCAACTATAGAATATGCACTAAGAATTTATCAGTTACCTTTAGGTATTTTTGCGGTTAGTGTTGCAAATGCCCTACTACCCAAACTTTCTTATTCATCTAGTATGAAAAATGATAAAGAGTTTCAGCAAACCCTAGAGAATAGTATTGAACTAATGCTATTTTTTATAATCCCTGCAACGTTTGGTTTGATATTTTTAAATAAAGAAATAATTGCACTTATATATCAGCATGGAAATTTTACTTATCAAGACACCTTAATTACTTCAAAAACCCTTTTGTGTTATTCACTTGGATTACCGTTCTACGCTTTACATACTATCTTTATCAGAAAATATCATTCACAATTAAATACAAAATATCCTTCAATAGTCGCAGTGATTATGCTTTTAATAAATGCCTTCTTGGACATTATACTAGCCAAAAAAATAGGTGTCCCAGGCATAGCTTTGGCTACCTCTATCTCAGGATTTTTCGGAATGTTATTAACAGGATTCTCTACATTTAAATCCTTAAAATTAGAAAATTGGATTGAAATTATTAAAATATTCGGTGCGAGCTTAATCATGGCATTTTTTATTATAATTTTTAAAACTTTTTTTTATTCAAGATTATGGACAATACTTATAGTTATATTTGGGGCTTTAATTTACGTTATAACGTCATATTTACTTGGTTACAGAAAGTTATCTACCGCTATTAATTTGATCTTTAAGAGAAAAAATCGAAAATAATTTTATAAAGTTAAACCATTTTTCATTACTTAAAATTCTTTTTTAATAATTTAATCGAAAATATACTAAATTTTATTATTATTTCTCTGGTGTATACAATCGTCCAACTCTAAAAACCACTAATTAAAACAAAATCTTAACATTTCTACTTTCGAAATTCATCTTCTAAACCTTTTAACCATGGGATATATAAAAAATAATATATAGATAACCTGCTTGAAAAACGGGAAATCATATTTTTAATCAAAAATTTTCTTGATTAAGCTCTCCCTATATGATAAGCTATATATGGGCTTATTTCTAAGGGGTGAAAATTGAATGGATAAAGATGAATTACTTGAGAAACTTCGCGCTAATCTCTCTCGAGATACTTGGAACAACTGGCTTACTTCTGCCGAAATATTAGAGATAAATGATAAAAAAATTATCATGGGTCTAAGAAATATATTCATCAAAGAAACCGTAGAAAAAAGGTTTGGAACAATAATACAGGATACACTCTCTAATATATTGGGTAAAAAAGTGTCTGTAGAATTTAGAGAGATACCTATCACTCGAGAAAGCAAAAATTCTGTTACCGGGCCAATTATAAAAAATAGACCTTTAAAACTTTCAGAATTTAATCCGGAGTTTACTTTTGAGAGCTTTGTTGTCGGAGAAAGTAACAGAATGGCTTATTATTCAGCCTTGGAAGTTTCAAAAAACCCAGGCAAATTTAATCCTCTTTTTATATATGGCGATGTTGGATTAGGAAAGACGCATCTTCTTCATGCTATCGCTAATTATGTACTAGATCACTCGCCTGATATGAAAATAAAGTATGTAACCGCTGAAGATTTTATGAACGAGATGATGGACGGTATAAGATCTAGTGGCATGGATAAATTTCGAGAAAAATTTAGAAAAAATGTTGACTTCTTGTTGATCGATGACGTACAATTTTTGATTGGTAAAAACACAGTACAAACTGAGCTATTTCATACTTTTAATACTCTTTTTAATTCTCAAAAACAAATTGTTATTTGTTCTGATAGGACCCCAGAAGATCTATCTACCTTTCATCCTAGATTGATTAGTAGATTTGAAATGGGACTCGTCACTGACATACAAGCTCCTGACAAAGCAACAAAGTACCTAATAGCTAAAAAAATGGCTGAAATGATATCTTTTCAATTAAACGATGATGTAGCTTATTATTTGGCTGAGCACATTGATCAAAATCTCAGAAGACTCCGAGGGGCTATTATGAATTTGGTCCTACAAAGTCAAATCTCTGGCAAAGAAGTAGACCTAGATTTCACTAAAAAAACTGTAGATTCTATGATAAAAATGAATGCAAATAAGATGAAGTTTCATTCAAAAGAAGTTATTGATTCTATTAAAGAAGATTCTGTAATAAATGCAGTAGCCTTAGAGCTCAATTTAGATAGGAAAGATATATTTTCAAATTCTCGAAAAAAAGACATTGCTTTAGCTAGACAGTTAATTGCCTATATATTTAAGACTAATTTTAAAATGAAAACAAAAGACATTGCAGAAAAATTAGATAAAAATCATTCTACCATAATTCATTCAATTAAAAAGATAGAACAATCACTATTAATGGGAAATGAAGTAATAAAAGATTCTTTGAATAATATTTATATAAAGCTTGAAGAAGAGAAAGTGAGCATGAATATTTAGTTCTTAACAAATAAAAAGCTGAGGTAGAACCTCAGCTTTTTATTTGTTAATCCTTAAAACTCTAAACCAACTATTGCTTCGGGGGTTTTTATATGAAAAGTAAAAGATTCTGTAAAGAAAAGCTTTACTTTATTTTCGTGTCTAGTTTCATATCCTAAAGATATATCCTGACCCAAAATTAACTTAAAGTCATCTCCACGCGTTGAAATTATTAAGGAAGTTTCTAAATCGCTTATAGTCTCAACCTTTATATCCATTATCTCTTTTAAGAGCAAAGTTAAAGGATATGAACTTTGTTGAACAAACAACCTTTCCCAAATTTGCTTATTAATAACTAATACAAAAGGACCTTCTATACCATTTTTTCTAAACCTTGCTTCTGCTTCAAAAATAGATTTAATGAAATCTCCAACGTTTTCTGAAGAGCTTTTTACTAAATTTTGAGCTGCAAAATTAAATAGCCCAACAATTTTAGCTTTTTCTTCTCCTGAGAGAATTATTTTATCTTCAAATGAAGATAAAGCTACAGCAGCCTGTTCTAATCTTTCTAAATCAGGTGTTTCAGAACCTCTTTCAATATTATCAAGGTCCCATATATCTAGTTCAAAAGGATATCTAACCTCAATTAATGGTAAAGAATTTCTGATTCCCCATCCTAAAGCATTCTTTGTATTTTCTTTCATATCAAGTGTACCTAAATTGTAAGAAGAAAAATCCCAACCATACGGTCCTTCCACATCTATTAGTTTTCTCATTCTTAAATTTCTTATGAAAACTTCTCTTGCTCTTTCATCTAATTCTTCCCAAATTTCTTTCGTTAGTGGAGCTATGTTTCTCTTTAGAAAATCCATCTGATTCACTCCTTTCACTCATGAAAGTGATTGAAAATAAAACCTATCATTTATCAGTTAATTTTCTTAATCCCAAGTCACCTGTTGAGGATTCATTATCCTCTGAACTTGCTTCTTCGACTTCTATTAAAGATGCTTGAGTAAATAAATACTTTCTTAACTGTTCATCCCATCCAGCCATATTTCTTCTTAACCATTCAATAATCATTACTGCATGTTCAATTTCTTCATCCCTATTGTGCTCCATTATCTCTTTAATAGTCTTATCCTTGGAAACAGCCGCTCTTTGATTATACCAATCTATTGCCTCGATCTCTTCTTTAAGACTATTAAGAGCATAAACATAAGATCTATCCTGTTGACTTAATTCTTCATATGGTTGATGATAATCTTGCATTAATTATCCCTCCTCTTGTTAATGTAAATAGTGCTTCATTATTTATTGTATAATATTTTTAATTATTTTCAAAACTATATTAATTTATTTTAAAATTTCAAAAGGGTCCTATCTCGTTTCTTTATAAACAAAATAAAGATCCATTTCATTGTTTCCAGAAACATACAGTGGAAATAATAATATCGTTCCTCGAACGTTAACTTTAACAATTTTTCCTCTCATCACCGACGGAGGTGTAACTGTAATTAAATATCCATATTGCTCTAAATGAGTCGCTATCGCACCTGCTATCATATTCCCAAATTCACCTATTGCACTTATTGCCATATCATCTAATTCATTAATATTCATTATTCCTTGCATCATCTCATTGACTAAACTGATAGCTTCTTTCTCAGAAAAAGAATAAATAATGTTCCCTTCCAATACACCAGTAAATCCAATGTTCGTGACAACATCGTAATCTTTTTGGATTTCTTGTACTAATCTAGGCTTATCAACCTTCATTTCTTTTTTTGCTATTATTTGAAAAGTATTTTTTACAGCTGACAATACTGAATTTATAATATTAGCATCTATTATAATCAGCCTCCTAAACAAGTTTATTTTTGGACACTTTAGAAATTTCAAAATCTGCATTATATGTTTTAGCGTCGATTTTGTTTACAAAATACCTTCCTCATTCTACTCCTCACTAACTCTTAATTTTTTTAACCTTTTCGGTACTTATACCAAAGACTGAGGGCTCTGCCCTAGACCCATTTTTAAATTTAAATACCTATTTTTAGAAAATCATTATTTCTAAAGTTTACTTTTTACTGTCTTTGAAAATACTAACTCATATTAATATATATGTGTATATGTGTTTTAGATTTAAAATTATTAATATAAATCCCCTATTATAGAAATCTAAATTTTTTTTTCGATTTTAAGTTTTTGTATTACTTATACAAAAATGTAGTCTTTACTACTTTTATTCCAACACAATTGGATTATACTGATAATTATAAATAATTTTTATAGTACATAAAGAATAATTTATTTGTTTACATTACTAGATGATTAGATTTATGATTTGTCAGATTTAAAAATATATTTTGTTCCTTCTGGTGTATCCTTTAATTCTATGCCTATTTCCTGTAAACTATCTCTAATATAATCACTTAAATCATACAATTTCTTATTTCTAAGAGTTGATCTTACTTCAAGTAAAACATTTATAATATTTTCAGTATCTTGCTCTGACATTTCTTCTTTCGTATCAGATTCAAAAATTCCAAATATAGAGCCATACACATTTTTAATTAAATAATAATTATCGATAATCATTTCATCTTTTTTTGAATTCAAGGCTTTATTTAACTCTCTAGATAGCTCAAAAAGTCTTGCAATTGCTGAAGGTGTATTAAAATCATTTGACAAATGTTCAAGTAAATAATTTTCTTGTTCTTTAAAGTACTCCCCTTCTTTTGAATAGGGGACAACCCCTTGAAAATACTCTTCACTTTCATTCAAAGATCGTTTTATTCTTTTCACTGAAATAGCCTGAGATCTAAGCAAATCTTCACTAATATCTATGGGAGCCCTGTAATGCTTACTAAAAATAAACACTTTTAAAACATCAGGATCAAATTGTCTTAATAAATCCCTTACGAACCACACATTTCCCAAAGATTTGGACATTTTATTTTGAGAAAGCTGTATCATTCCATTGTGCATCCAATATTTTGCAAACTGTTTTTCGTTGGCTATAGCTTGTGCTCTTTCATTTTCGTGATGAGGAAATATCAAATCATTTCCTCCAGCATGTATATCAAATGTGTCTCCTAAAAGTTCTGTAGCCATAACTGTACATTCTATATGCCAACCTGGCCTTCCTTTTCCCCACGGACTGTTCCAAAACGGTTCACCTTCTTTGGATGACTTCCATAGAGCAAAATCTAATGGATCTTTTTTGTATTCAGAAATATCTATCCTACTTCCTGAGATCAAATCTTTCGTATTTCTATGTGAAAGTTCCCCATAATTAGTCAATTTCCGCACATTAAAGTATACATCACCATTTTCAGCAGTATAAGCAAAACCCTTTTTTATCAAATTGTCTATATAGCTTATTATTTCTCCTATATAATTTGAAGTTTTAGGATGAAAATTGAAAGCCCTAACTTTAAGAGCTACCATGTCTTTCCAATATTCGATTATATATCTTTTAGCTATTTTGTCAAAGGATACTTGCTCTTTATAAGCTTGGTTTATTATTTTATCGTCAATATCAGTAAAATTTTGTACGATTGTAACTTTGTAACCTATATACTCTAAAAACCTTCGAAAGGCATCAAAGGTAATCGTAGGTCTAGCATTACCAATATGAATGAGATTATAAACAGTAGGCCCACATAAATAAATCTTAACTTCGCCTTCTTTTATAGGAACAAAATCTACAACATTTCCTGATAAAGTATCATAAATTTTTGTTTTATATTTCAAACTTGAACCACCCTTTCAAGTCTTTGTATAATTCTATTACGCCCTATTAAATAAATAGTGTTAACCAAATCAGGTCCATGAAAAGAATCTGTTATTATCTTTCTTAAAGCCATATAAAAAGCCTTCTTTTGTGGTTTTGCTTGTTTGATTGCTTTTTTTAAGTTCTCTGTAATTATTTCACTATCCCATTTATCAGTTTCTTGTATGTACTCATAAAACAAGGTAATAGCTTCTCTGACCCCTTCTTTATTAAAATATTCTATAAATTCTTCATCATTAAGATTGGGGGTTATGTCTTTTAAAAATATACTAATAGCATCGGGTATCTCGCCTAATGTTTCAACAGAGGTAATAATGGTTTCAATCGCTTTCATTATCCATTTTTTATTTATATCATATTGCTCTTTTGTTAAAAGATTAGCTTCAATTACAAAAGGTTCTGCGAGCTTGTAAATTTCTTCAACACTCTTCTGATGAAGATATTGACCGTTCATCCATTTTAATTTTGCCTCATCAAAAATAGCTGGACTTGAGCTTACCCTGTCTAGGCTAAAATTAAAAATAATTTCTTCTATATCCATTATTTCTTTTCCTTCAGGATGCGACCATCCTAAAAGTGCCAAATAATTAACCAAAGCCTCAGGTAAAATTCCCTTTTTAATAAATTCCTCAACAGATGTAGCGCCATGTCTTTTAGATAATTTTTTACCGTCAGGTCCTAAAATCATAGATACATGTGCAAATTCTGGTATCTCTGCTGAAAAAGCTTCATATATTGCAACTTGTCTTAAAGTATTTGAAAGATGATCGTCACCCCTTATAACGTGAGTTATCTTCATGGCTATATCATCTACTACAACGGCAAAATTATATGTAGGTACACCATTACTCCTCAATATTATAAAATCTCCAATAGCACCTTTCTTGAAAATTACCTCACCTTTAATTAAATCATTAATTTGATAATCTTTTTGAGGCATCTTTAAAAATATTACTGGGTTCAAACCTTTTTCTTTATATTCATTAATTCTTTCAGGAGTATTATATTCAGAAATTAACTCATAAGTATAATGAGGGGGTTTTCCTTGACTCAATAACTTACTTTTTATTTCTTCCATCTCTTCGGGATAAATATAAGCCTCATAAGCTTTATCTATTTTAACTAATTCATAAGCCCTCTTTTGATATAAATCTAACCTCTCACTTTGACGATAAGGACCATACGGACCTCCAACTATGGGACCTTCATCCCACTTTAAATTAAGCCATTTTAACGTTCTGAGTAATTGATCCTCAGATTCTTTTGTAGACCTTTCTAAATCAGTATCTTCAATTCTAAGAACAAATTCACCGTTATAACGTTTAGAAAATAAATAATTAAAAAGTGCAGTACGTGCACCTCCAACATGTAAAAAACCGGTAGGACTTGGGGCAAACCTTGTTCTAACAACATCAGAAATCATATTATTATTCCTCCAATTATCATATTATTATGAACTTTGGGTATATAGCTTATACCTATAGAAAGCACAAATACTTTTGGCATCTGTAATTTTTCCGTTTTTTATCATTTGCTCAACCTCATAAACATTGAATTTAAACACTTCTACAAACTCATCGTCATCGGGATTAGAGCCAACATTATGTAAATTTTTAGCAACATACAAATGAATTTTTTCATTAGAAAAACCCGGTGTCGTATATATATAACCCAAATATATCCATTCCTTTGCCTTCAAACCGGTTTCTTCCTCTAACTCTCTTTTCCCGCATTCCAGTGGATCTTCGTTGGGGGAATCAAACTTACCTGCAGGAATTTCAAATAAAATATCCCTAATTGGAAATCGATACTGTTTAACAAAATATATATTACCTTCTGAATCAATCGGTAAAATAGCTACAGCACCGGGATGATCAACAACTTCTCTTGTTGAAAGATTTCCGTTAGGCAATTTTACATTATATTTCTCCAAATTGAGTATTTTACCCTTAAATATTACCTCTTTAGAAACCTCTTGTTCTGTTAAATTCATATTAAACTCCTTTTAATTCCAATTGATATTAAGTTATTTTGATACTACTATAAATCTCTAGGTCCAAAAGATTTAGGTAATAATTCACTTACTGTTGTCTTCTCAATATCTCCTTTAGTATTGGCTAAATAAACGTCAAAATCTCCAAATTCATTCATAACCTGTCTACAAGCGCCACAGGGTTTTGCTAAACCTTCCCCTTCTGCAACAATTAATATACTTTTAAAATTAGTTTTTCCTTTTGCTACAGCGGAAAAAATAGCGTTTCTTTCAGCACAAATAGTTAGTCCATAAGAGGCATTTTCAACATTACATCCGGTAATTATTTCGTCATCCGAAGTTAATATGGCTGCCCCAACTTTATATTTAGAATAAGGGGCATAGGCTTTTTCTCTTGCTTTTAATGCCTCTTCAAATAATTTATTTACTATCGTTTGGTTCATCATCTTTTTCTTCATCCCCTTCTTCTAATTTTTCTTCTGGATGAACAGTAATTTTAACTTTATCAATTCTATTTACTGTTACAGATATTATCTCAAATTCATAATTTTCGATTTTAAACTTTTCTCCAGGCTTAGGAAATCTTTTGAAATGTTCTAAAAGAAATCCACCAATAGTCTCAAATTCAGTCTCTGGAAAGTCTATATCTAGCTCTCTTTCTATATCGTTTATTGGCGTTGAACCATCTACCAATATAGAATTATCTTCAATTTTCTTTATATTTATTTCATCAGAAAAGTCATCATATTCATCAAAAATATCTCCTGTCATTTCCTCAATTATATCTTCTAAGGTGACCAAACCTGCTGTGCCTCCATACTCATCTACTACAATTGCTATATGTGTATGATAAGTAAGAAAAAGTTTAAATACATCTCTAATATTCATAGTCAAAGGTACAAAAAATGGTCTTCGCATTATATCTGAAATCCGTATTTTCATAACTTTTTCTAAATCACCCAAATCTTCAATTTTTTGAAATATATCTTTGGCATATACTATACCAACAATGTTATCAAGTGATTCTTTATATACCGGTATCCTAGAATATCCTTCTTCATTTATAATTTTAATAAGTTCTTCAATAGTTTCCGTATTTTCTATTGCAACAATATCAACTCTAGGCGTCATTATTTCTTTAACAGGAGTATCCTTCATCTCCAAACTTCTTTGCATAAAGTACTTTTCACTTTTTTCAATTACACCTTCCTCATGACTTATATCTAAATAAGAAATTATCTCATCCTCTGTAATTAAAGGTGGTGCATTTTTTATTGTTTCTCCTCCAAAAGTCCTAATAACAATATTAGACAAACTTACTAATAACCACACAATTGGAGATAATATTTTATTCAAGTAATAAATAATAGGAAAACTAAAATTAAAAAATTTAACAGAAATCTCTCTGGCATATACTTTAGGAGTAATCTCTCCAAAAATCAGTATAAGCAGAGTCATTATAGCTGTAACTACCGCTACTGTTGTACCTTGTGATGAAGGAATTAACCTCACAGCAAAAACGGTCGCCATAGATGTAGCTAAGATATTTACTATATTATTCATAACTAATATTGTTGTTAAATAATGATTAGGATTATCTATGAAATCTTTATATTTTTTCTTTTTCTTATCGTTCTTTTCATTATCTATTAATTCTCTTATCTTATACCTTCCTATGGCCGTTAAAGATGTCTCTGATGCGGAAAAAAAACCAGACATAACTAAAAGTACTATAAGAAATAATAATGAGCCCCATAAACTACCAGGATCATCCACTCTCGGTCCTCTCCTTTTTTAATGCTTAAGAAATTTTTTTAAAACCATATCCAATTGCCTCTGTATTAGGTAAAACAACCATAAAAGCGTTTTTATCTCTATTATCAATAATCTTTTTTAAAGTTCCAATCTCATTTCTGGACAAAACAACCATCAAAACAATTTTATCTTGACCAGAAAAACTTCCAACACCTTTAAGATAGGTTACTCCTCTATCAAGTACATTAAATATATCGTTCTTAATATCTTCATAATGATCACTTATAACCAAAATGGTTCTTGTGGATTCAAAACCTTCTAAAACACCATCTATAGTCCTAGCTGTTATAAAGATAGCCATCACTCCATACATTGGAAGTAATGGATTTATAAATATTGAAGAAGCTGTAATAATTGTATCAGTTATCATTAAACTTGTACCAACACTAATTGAAAACACCTTATTCAAAATCATTGCAATTATATCTGTTCCACCTGTTGTAGAGCCCTTCCAGATGACTAAACCCATTCCAAAACCCGTTATTAATCCTCCATAAAAAGCTGAGAGCAATGTTATTTCTACTGATGAACTGCCAGACTTCTCGATAAGGTTAGGAATAAGGTGATCCATATTAAAACCTTGTTGAAGAAGATCCGTGAAAACAGATAATAAAACAGCTGAATAAACACTTTTTATTCCTAATCCAGTACCTAAAAGTTTAAAACTCAAGAAAAATAAGATTAAGTTATAAATGAGCATTTGTAATCCTACCCACCAACCAAAAAAATGGTTAAAAATAATTGCGAGGCCGCTTACGCCGCCTGCTATAATATTATATGGAATCATAAACAACACTAATCCAAATGCTGTAATGATTACTCCGATTGTTATAATAAGTAAATCTTTTAACAAAATACTATATTTTAACTTAGAATAATCCCCTTCTATTTATACTCACCCCCCAACCAAGTTGAATCATTCGACGTTCATTTCTTCAGCTAACTGTTGTAAAATCTTTTTCTCCTTTCTTGAGGGTTTTTTTATTTCCACATTAATTTTAACATAAAGATCCCCTCTTCGTCCTCCTCCAAATTCTGGTAATCCTAAATTTTTTATTCTAATAACAGTTCCAGGGTTTGTTCCTTCTTTTATTTCTTCTTCAATAACACCTTCTAGAGTAGGTATTTTAATCTTCCCTCCAAGCACAGCTTTAATGTAATTGATAGTCACTTCTGTTTCTAAATCTGAGCCCCTTCTAATAAACTTTTCATGAGGTAAAACTCTAACTTGAACAATTAAATCACCATATGGTCCGCCATTTTTCCCTGCATTTCCTTTTCCTCTAACTTTCATAGTATAACCATCTAAAACTCCTGCCGGGATATTAACTTCGACCTTTTCTTTTTTAAATATTTTCCCTGTACCATTACAATTTGAACATTTTCGATTTATTATCTCTCCTACTCCATCACATGTAGGGCAGGTATATGATCTTACATAGGAGCCAAAGAAACTTCTAACTTCTTCTCTAATAACTCCTTCTCCATTGCATCTCGGACATGTCTCAAAACTTGTTCCATTTTCTGCACCTGTTCCTTTACAACTTTCACAAACAACATATCTATTGTACTCTACCATCTTTTTAACATCGTACAAAATCTCTTCTAATCGTAAATTCATGACAACATGAATGTCTTCTCCTCTTTCTTGTCGACGCCTTTTCCTTGTAGAAGAACCTGATCTCCCAGGTTCAGACCCAAAAAACATGTCAAAAAAATCTCCAAAAGGACTGCCGGCGTCGCCAAAAAAATCCCTAAATACATCCTCAAAACCTCCGCCAGACGTTTGATTTGCATATGCAGTACTTTCATCTGGAACAAATCCAAATCTATCGTACAACTTTCTTTTTTCTGGGTCACTCAATACTTCATAAGCTTCTTGAATTTCCTTAAACTTTTCTTCAGCAATCTCTTTATCCTCGGTATGTCTATCTGGATGCCACTCTTTAACCTTTTGTCTATAAGCTTGTTTTATTTCATCAGGAGTGGCGTTTCTATCTACACCTAATATTTTATAATAATCCTTTCTTTCTGGCATAATTATTGATCACCTTCTTTATCTTCTTCCTCCTCTGAATTCTGTGACTTGCATCCTTTTTCAATAATATCTTTTGGCTTAATAGCAACAACAACCCTTGCAGGCTTAATTACTTCTCCTTCTAATTTGTATCCTATTGATTGCACATCATAAATACAATATTCATTTACTTCATTGGTTTCAAACTTCTCTACTACTTCATGTTCAAAGGGATCAAACTGGTCCCCTTTTTCTGGCACTATAAATTCCAAGTTTAAATTTTTAAAAACATTTATTATATCTTTATATATCATTTCAATTGCTTTAATAAATTCTGGATCATCTTTATATTTCATGGAAATTTTTAATTTTTCGAAAGGTATCAGGAATAATTCAACGATATTCTTTTTTGTATTAAACTGTATATTTCTTTTTTCCTTTTCCACCATTTCCTTATAATGTTCAAACTTAGCCGATAATCTATAGAGAGAATCTTTGTATTTTTCTCTCTCATCTTTTATCTTTTCTATTCTATCTTTTAATTCTTGAATTTCTCTTTGTAACGCTTCAACATTTTCATCCAATGAGTCCACATTTTTTGTCACATTAGAATTAGACTCACCATTCATATTATTGTTGCCACAATTCTTTTCTATAACCTCTTTTTTATCTTCCATCAAAGATACACCTCCTAAAACATTTACCATTACTTACTGCATTTTTTAAAAGAAGATTAACAAAGTAATTTTTTCATCTTAAAGTGAAATCAAGCCGAAAAACTTTATTTTAAAAGTCAATAAGATACAGCTTCAAATAGCTCAAAAATTAGTCCTTGCCATAAATTATATATTAAAATAATTTTATTTAAAAATTTTTTGATATAATTTCAGATAGTCGGGATGTGTATTCTTTTAATATTAAATAAATTTTCTCATAGTTACAATATTTTTCGGTAATAAATAAAACTTTACCTAATATATTTGTATTTAATATATAAGTTGTAGTAAAAAAAGCTAAATTCTTTAAAGTTTTTGAGTTAATATCTTTACCGAAAAAAACTTTTATATCAGGACTGAAATCCAAACGTGTAAAAAATTCCTCTTTTATTTTATCATTTTCAACCAAAATTGCCAAAGTTACAATAGTGTCTAAGTCAGGTTGAGATTTTGATATGATTTTCTCTAAACCAACAGAAATATATCGAACCCTTTTAAATTCATCTGTTAAATGTTCTAATATTTCTACAAAATTTGTTATTCTAAGATCCTCTATTTCAATTTGTTTAGTCGATAAAAATGAAAATATTTTTTCAAAAGATTTTCCCACTAAAGCGGTATTAAGTATTTTTTCCAGTTCCTCAGAGACAGGCAATCCATAGATTTCTACTGTTCTTGAAATAGCCAATCCCAAATTAGTCAATATAGTAATCACACTGTTTTCTTCTGTAAGCGGGGTTACTGTAACTCTTGTAATATATACATATTTTGGATTAGGGTACTCAAAAATAACTAACCCTTCCAAAACTTGAGAAATTAATAATGCTAGATTTTGAAACAGAAGATTTAAATCATAAAATTTATATTTTTTTGGTAACTCGATGTGATTTACTTTTACATCATAAGCCTCTTTAATCATCTCAAAATAGATTTTCAATGCTGGATCAAGTGGAATTCTTCCACCGCTTGAATGCTGTTGATAAATGTATCCTAATTTTTGTAACTTTTGCATATCGTTTCTTATGGTCGCACTACTAGCTTTTATATTTGAATTATTTAATACATCCTCTGAACTAACAGGCTTATTGGTTTTTATATATATTTCTACAATACTTTTCAGTATTTCTTTTTGACGTTCTTGAAGCCGTATGTTCATTTTATCACTCCTAACTTTTGAGTGCTAAATATATCATAACAATTATTCAATAAATTATCAAATATTTTTGTTTACCATATTGTAAATTATATTTTGTTATAACCTTTATGAATCTTAAAAACAGTTTGACAATTTAATTTCAAAAAAAGTTAGAACAAAATTCATTCCACTTACTTAAAATATATTTTAACAAATAAAATATAAGATATATACGTTAAATATGATTATAAGTGATAAAATAAATTGCGGAACCCATATCACTGTTCAACAAGTAAGAAGAAATAACCGTCGTTTGCAGAAGTTTTATGACGCTAAATATTTCGACTTACGTACTGGTGAAAAGGTAAATGGGGAGGAATTAAATTGTGGTCGCAGAACAAGAAACAAAAATCTCAATACTGAAAATTTGAGAAAATACAGTGAGAAAAAGGTATCTCCAGGACGAATAAGTATCCGCAAACGAAGATATCCTTATAAACTAGGAGATACAGTACTCTATGACTGGCAAAAATGTATTATTAAAGGAGTACAAAAACTGCGAACTTATATTAAGTTGTCCAAAATAAGCAACCCTGTCAAAATATCACAAGTCCGTGTTCTGTAATATGAGAAAGGATTTTGAGTGTAGCGGTAACCAGCATTAATCCCTAACCTATTGAAATTGGTGTTTTCTGTCGGAAAAAATAATAAATAAATTTTTAATTTATAGTGGGTCCAGGGCGGAGCCCTCCCTCTGCCTTTGGTACAAGTACCAAAAAAGTTAAAAAATCAAGATAGTGACTTTAAAAATGAGGAGGTATTTTGTAAAAAAATCGATTCTAAAACATAAATACAATAAGAATTTTAGAATTTCTAAAGTGAGTAAAATTGCAAAATCAAGGAGGTTATTATGTGAAACTCAAAGCTAATGATTTTAAGTTGTTATTAGAAGGAAATATAAAGAGTTTTTCTTTAAACGGAGAAGAAATAATTGTTGAAGGAATAAAAGACAACAGTTCTGAAGTTAAAAACAACGATATTTTTATAGCGGTCAAAGGACATAAAGCTGATGGACATGACTATATTAATTATGCATTAGGGAATGGGGCATCCCTAATTATTGCTGAAAATGAAGACAAATTACCAAAAGATAAATTAATTAATTATATTATTGTAAAAGATATTAAAAAAGCAACTGCTGATTTGGTTTATTCACTTAATAACATATCGATAGATGACTTTTCTATCGTCGGTGTTACAGGTACCAATGGTAAATCTACCTCAGTTTCGTTAGTGCATCACATTTTAACTGAAAGTGGTCTAAATTCAACGCTAATAAGTACGGTTGAAATAAAAATTAACAATCAAATTATCAAACAGCCTCGTAACACAACACCTGGAATTTTAGAAATAGCAGAATTATTAAAATTAAGCTCCGAAAGTAATAGTAAGATTATTAATATTGAGGTCTCTTCACACGCAATAGATCAACGAAGAATTGAAAAGCTAAAGTTTGATATCATTTCATACACCAATATAACAAGAGACCATTTAGATTATCATAAAAATTTTGAAGATTATAAAAAAACTAAACTATCTTTAATGAATTTCTTAAAAGAAAATGGAAAAATTATAATAAATATTGACAAACTAAATAAAAAAGATTTCTATTCCTCAAACAAAGCATTAATTACTTATGGATTCGATGAATCTGCAGATTATGTTATCAAAAATTTCGAACAAAATATACATCAAGTCAAATTTACAATGAAAACTATAGATAATGAATTTGTTGAAATTGTTTCACCATTAGTCGGTAAATTCAATATCTACAATATTGTTAATGCTTTTATAATTGCAAAACTGTTGGGTATTGAAACCGAACTAATAATTAAGGCTGTATCTTCTTTTAAAGGTATTCCTGGTAGATTTCAACTCGTTCCATCTAGTAAAAGTCTTGGTTTTAATTGTGTTATTGATTTTGCCCATACACCCGATGCGTTAGAACAAGTATTATCTACTGCTGCTAGTTTAACAGACGGTAGAATAATAATTGTTTTTGGAGCCGGTGGAAACGCAGATCAAGGTAAGAGGAAGATAATGGGTGAGGTAGTAAGTCAAAAAGCAGATGTAATAATACTTACAAATGATGATCCAAAAGACGAAGATCCTCAAAAAATAATAGAAGATGTATTGGAGGGTATCGATCAAACCAAACAATTTTTGGTTATTCCTGATAGAAAAACTGCAATCGAAGCAGCCTTAAGCTTTGCAAATAAAGGAGACATCGTTCTTATAACAGGAAGAGGACATGAACAATTTCAATTATTTGCAAACGGCAAAAAAGTTAAGTTTAACGATTATGAAGTTGCAACAAAATGTATAGAAACAATAAAGAGAGGCTTAAGAAGGTAGATGCTTGAAGAGTTAAAGAAGAAAGGATATAAATTCCAAATAGACTCCAGAAAAATTAAAAGTGGAGAAGTTTTTTTGTGCTTAAAAGGTGAAAACACTGATGGACACTTTTTTATAGAAGACGCTTTGAAGAATGGCGCAGATTTTGTTGTCATTGACAATCCAAGTTTTGTTAACAATCTACCAAACAATAAAATAATTAAAGTTGATAATGTATTAGAAGAAATGTTAATTTCATCCTCCAAGATTGTCAATAATAATTCAAAAATCAAAATAGGTATCACTGGTTCTACAGGAAAGACTACAACAAAAGAGTGTTTATATCATTTGCTATCGCCATTTTTTACAACTTTTAGGAATGAGTTAAATATGAATACAGAGATAGGAATACCTCTTTCTATTTTAAATCAATATTCAAACGAAGATGTATCAATAATTGAAATTGGTCTTAAACAAAAAGGAGACCTTGATTTTGTTACTCGTTTTTACAAACTTGATGTTGCTTTCATAACAAATGTTGGTCCATCCCATTTAGAGTTTTTGGAAACCATTGAAAATGTTGCCCAAGAAAAAATGAAAATTACCAACAACATGAACAAAGGTCTTTTAATATTAAATGGAGATTATCCTATATTAAAAGAACTTGCACCAAAAAGATTGAAAACTTTATCTTTTGGATTAAAAAAATCAAATGATGCAGTTTTGGAAGGTTATGAATATAATTTAAACTACACCACAACTTTTTATGCAAAAATACTAGGTAATCATCTTATGCTTACTTTAAACAAATATTGGAGTGAAGGGCAAATTCTTGATTTACTTTCTACATTGTTATTTTTAACATATATAGAACTACCTTTAGATCCTTTTATCATATGTAATATTGATATACCAGAGGGACGCTTTCAAACAATAACTAGAGAAAATACCCTGGTGATAAATGATTCTTATAATGCTTCTTATGATTCTTTTAATAGTGCATTTAAAAGTATCTCTCAAATAGATTTTTATCCAAAAATATTAGTAATGGGAGAAATGAAAGAATTAGGCGAATATTCAAAATATTACCATGAGAAAGTTTTGAGTGAAGCAAAAGAGATTTTTGATGAAATTTATATATATGACCCTGATAATAAATTAAATTATTTATTGCAAAATCAAGATAAGATTATAAAATTTGAAAGTTTAGACGATATCACAAAAATAATATCAGAAATAAAAGAAGGTTTAATATACATAAAAGCCTCTAATTCTACAGGAATTTATGAGTATTTAAAAAATAATCTCTAATTTTATATCTAAAAAAGATTTTTATTATTTATTGAGACAGTTTTGAGAACGTTTCTTTTAATTTGTCTCAATGCGTCAAATAAGTTAATTTGAGTGGGTACAAGGTGGAGTCTTTCCCCACCATTGGGTCAAGAACCGAAAAGTTGTAATTGTTAATTACTGTTTTTGAATTTATAATGGACACAGGGCGGAGCCCTTTCCGTCGAAGGAATCTTTGTTTCATAGTTTTTAAAGACTGTACGATAGAATTACTAAAGGAGGAAATATGAATTATACACTATTTTTACTATCCGTTTGTGCTTTTGGTCTTTTAATATTTTTATATCCTATTTACATCAATTGGCTTAAGAAAAAACAGTTTGGACAGTATATCAGACCAGAAGGCCCGGACCTTCATAACTACAAACAGGGAACCCCAACGATGGGTGGATTACTATTTGTAATCGCAATGTTTTTGCTATTACTCGTCACTTTTTTTCTAACAAATGACTTTCTTTTTTTACTAATGGCAATTTCGATTATTCTCTTTGGATTAGTAGGTTTTATAGATGACTATTCAAGCATAAAAAAGAAAAATGCGACGGGATTAAATGTTATCCAAAAACTAGGTCTCCAACTTTTATTTTCTGCATTTATAGTTATTTTAATATATAAATTTAATTATCACACTCATTTAAAAATACCTTTTTCTAGAAATATTATAGATTTAAAATATTTTTATCCGGTATGGGGAGTTTTGTACCTGACAGGTATGACAAATGCTACGAACTTAACAGATGGTTTGGATGGACTAGCAGGTGGAATATACATTATATCTGCTTTCTTTACTGCCATAGTTGCTGGGTTAAACTTTGAAAGTACATCAATACTTATTTTACCAGTAATTGCTTATTTATTTTTTAACATTAAACCCGCAAAAATTTTTATGGGTGATACTGGTTCTCTCGCTTTGGGTGGATTATTGGGATGCTTAGCCCTTTATAGTTCCATTGAACTATTTACATTATTCACATGTTTTATATTTATTTTAGAAATGTTTAGCGTTATAATTCAAGTTGGTAGCTTTAAACTCAGGAAAAAGCGTGTATTTTTAATGGCTCCTATTCATCATCATTTCGAATTAAAAAAATGGAGTGAAGAGCGAGTTGTAATGATCTTTTGGCTTGTTAATTTTTTGGTTGGATTTATAGCTTTAGGAGGGCTATTATGAAAATATGCTTAGTTGGCTATGGGATAAGTAATAAAGATCTATTAAATAAAATTAAAAATAGCAAGGATGAGATATTTGTTAGTCAAAATAGGGACTTTAGTAAAGAAGAGAAAATATTTTTCGAGGCTAATAATATTAAATATGAAATAGAACATGGCGATCTATTAAAAAATTGCGATTTAGCCATAGTTAGTCCAGGAATATCCCCTCAAAGTGATGCCGCTAAAATTATCTTTGATAACAATATTAATTATACAACAGAGGTTGAATATGCTTGGAAATCAATAAAAAAAGTCAACAAAAAATCAATATTTATAGCTATTACTGGTACTGACGGAAAATCGACCACTACAAGTTTGATAGGTCACATATTAAAACACTATGAACCTTTAACATTCATTGGAGGCAATCTTGGAATACCTTTAATAAACGCACAAGACGATTTACAAAACTACGTTGTCGAAGTAAGTTCATTCCAAATATTCTGGTCAAAGCTTTTTGCTCCTGAGATTTCTGTATTAATCAATTTAGCCCCTGATCATCTTAATTGGCATCAAGATCTTAAGGATTATTATTCTACTAAAGAAAAATTACTTATAAGATCCGTGAATAATGGGGGAATAGCTATAGTTAACGAGGATGCAAAAATTAATTTAACCGTTCAGAACAATTTCGATGAAAACAGATTCCTGTTTTTTTCGAAAGATATGTTTGATGGGAAATATGTTATTTATAAAGATAAAAAGGTAAGAATTGAAAATGATATTTTTTTGCTTGATATTCTAAAAGAGGATTTAATAGCAGCTGTAGTTACAACCTTGAATTTAGGTATACCAGAAAACCTTATTTCTGAAGCAGTGTCTTCTTTTAGACCTTTAAAATATAGACTTGAATTTGTAGATGAAATAAACAAAATAAAGTTTTATAATGATTCTAAAGCAACAAATGCTCATTCGGCGTATAATGCATACAAAAGTTTTAGAGGGAAACAATATATTGCTATACTAGGAGGCATTCCAAAGAATGAAGATTTGACATCTCTACTAAACGAATTACAACAATATGCAAAGGCAGTTTTTGTGTTTGGAAAAATGAAGGATGAAATAATAAAATATCAATTAGACGGTAAATTTATCTTTAAAGATAATTTAGAAGATGTGTTTTTATATTTACAAGAATTATGGGAACCTAATGACAACATAGTCTTTTCTCCAGCTGGTGCAAGTTTTGATCTTTATAACAACTTTGAAGAAAGAGGCATGCATTTTGACTACTTAGTAAGTAATTTGAGGAAACAATATCATGAGAGCTTCTAAAGAAAACATAAAAACAAATTTTCTTTTCTTCTTCATCATTTTAGGAATCACATTGTTTGTAGGCATAATGTTTGTTTATAGCTCATTATTTGCTATTCAAAATATAAAAGATATAAATCCTGAACAAAAATTTAAGACATACATTATAGGTTTAATAATCGGATTTATTGGGGCTGTAGGAGCTTTTTTGTTTGGAAATTTATTCATAAACAATACATTAATCATGTTGGCTTTTTATATTTTTTTAAATACTTTTTTGGGGATTGTTTTGTTTGCTCCTCCTATCGCTGGAGTTACAAGGTGGATGAACTTTGGACCATTTCAATTTCAGCCCTCTGAACTGGCAAAACTCATTTTACCGGCTTTTTTAGCTTTTTATTATTCAAAGCTAAAAAACAAAAAAAATATAATTACTAACGTTCTAATTCCCTTAATTTTATGCTTATTAAGCATTTTTCTTATTTTTTTAGAACCTGATTTAAGCACTACCTTATTAATACTAGTTATATCGTTAATTACAATGTTTTTAGGTATCGAAGATAAAAGTGTAATGATTTTTTTCATAATATTTATGTTAGTTATAGGAATTACAATTTTCATATTTCAAGACAGATTTCTTCAATCTTATCAAATATCAAGATTAACACAAGAAGATCCTTTCCAATCTCAAAGAGCTAGAGATGCAATTACAGGAGGTGGACTATCTGGAAAAGGACCTTTTGCAGGAGAAGAAAAATATTATGTTCCTGAGTCATACAGCGACTTTATAATTGCAGTAATTGGTGAGGAATGGGGAAAAATTGGAATAGCAATAGTAGTCACTTTATTTCTTTTTTTATGCTATGAGCTTGTTTACATGGCATACTTAACCAAAGATAGAACTACCTTTATTTTTTGCGGAGCGACTGCTTCTTGGATTTTTATTCAAGTTATGATAAATACCCTTGTTGGATTAGGTATCCCATGGATGCCTGTAACTGGGGTCACTTTGCCGCTAATGAGTTATGGAAACTCTTCTATGATAGTAACACTTACAGCTATAGGTTGGGCATTAGGATTGATATATAATAATTCTGATATAAGAAAGATTGGAGAGGAAAATGACGAACAATAATAAACTTAAAGTAGTTTTTTGTGGAGGAGGCACTGGTGGACATTACTATCCTGCCTTAGCATTACTAAAATATCTTGATACAAACTACCAAAACTTGGATATCATCTACTTTGCTACTAAAGGAAGAATTGAAGAACATAACTTAGCAAAAGATTTTCCTAAAGCAAAAATGTATACATTAGATACCAAAGGTCTTGAAAGACCTATATATAACCCTAAAAATATTACCAGAATGTTCACAGTTCTTAAAGATACCCAAAAGGTTAGAAAAATAATAAAAACTTTTAATCCTGATTTCGCATTTCTTACAGGAGGTTACGTTACTGTTCCTGTTGGATTGGCTTTAACAAAAGAAAAGATACCTTTTTATCTTCATGAACAAAATTCTATAATGGGAATCTCAAATAAATTCCTCGCGAAATATGCCAAAAAAGTATTTGTAAGTTTTGAAGAAACTTTAATAAACGAAAAATGTATACTATCAGGAAACCCCGTCAGAACTCCTGATGAAAAGCTCACAAGAGAATACCTTAAAAAATTTGGGATAAATAATTTAAATAAAAGGTGTATTTTGGTTTTTGGAGGAAGTTTGAGTTCTGAAGAAATAGATGATATAATGTATAGGGTTTATTTACAGGATAAATCTACAAACTATATTCACATAACAAAAAATCCCGATAAATTTTCTAAATTTGAAAATGTGCATACTTTCGACTACATAAACGATCTATATAAAATAATGGCGGTATGTGATGGTGTTGTCTGCAGAGCGGGTGCAACAACAATCGCTGAAATTTTATTTTATGACTTACAAGCTGCTTTAATTCCCTGGAAGGGAGCTGCAGAAAACCATCAATTCAAGAATGCTCTATCATTACAAAAGCTAGGCAAAGCTGAGGTTTTTGATGATCAAAATATTGATTTAACCAAATTAATCAACTTCATTAATTCTATAAAAATTAAATCACAAAATTATGAATATGTTCCAAAACATAATCAAGCAATAGAAATTATTATCAATAATATTGAAGAAATAAAAAAATTTAACAATTTCTAGTTACTTAATCTGGTAGACTAAAAACTAATATGAATTACCTTGAATTCATCAGGAGGAATATATGAGATATTATTTTTCTGGTATTGGCGGAATAGGAATGAGTTCATTAGCGCTCTACAAATATTACGTTTCTGGAGTTGAAAATGTTTGTGGTTCAAATAATGAGATAAACGAAAGAGTTGAATATCTTCTAAGAAAAGGTATAAAAGTTAAATTGGAACAAAATTATTCACTTCCAAATGTGGACATTTTAGTTAGATCCACCGCTGTAAAAGACAGTAACCCTGAAATCATGGAGGCAAAAAAACGAAACATAAAGGTAATTTACCGAATGCAATTATTGAATGAAATACTCAAAAATCATAGATCTATTGGGATTACTGGTACAGATGGAAAAACAACTACTACAGCAATGTTGTCTCAAATCTTTAAAGATGCAAAGAAAGACCCCACAGTTTTTTTAGGGGGAATACATTCCTCCTTGGAAGACGGAAATTTTAGGTATGGTAACGATCTAATAATCGCAGAAGTTGATGAAAGTGATGGATTCATAAAAGACACATGCACTGATTATTCAATCGTCACCAATCTAAGACCAGACCATTTAGAACACTATGATAACAAATTTAAAAATTTAGAATACTCTATTTTTCAATTCATTAATAATACAAGGAGACTCATTTTCCTTTGTAAAGATGATCCTGTTCTCTCTTCTTGGAATCTCGTTGGAAAAAACGTTCTCTACTTTGGATTAAGAAATGATTCTGATTATATACTTAAAAATAGGGTCCAAAACGAAAAAATTCAGGAATTTGAGGTATACAAAAAGGATAAACTATTCGGAAAAATTACATTAAAGTTACCTGGTTTACACTATGCTTATGATGCTTTAGCTTCATGCGCATTGGCTTTAGAATTTGGAATAGATTTTCAAAGTATAAGAGATTCTTTGTACAATTATATTTCCGTTGATAGACGCTTCAATATTATATTCAAAAATGATGATATCTGTATAATAGATGATTATGCTCATACACCAGACGAAATACTTGCTACAATAAAAGCGACCAAAGAATATTTTCCAGGCAAAAAAATTATTACTATATTTCAACCTCATAGATTTTCTAGACTATATTTCCATTTGAATGATTTTGTGGAGGTATTAAAAAATTCTGACAAAGTTTATGTTTATAGGCTTTATTCTGCTTTTGAAGAACCACTAAATGGAGTTGATGAAAGAACTATTGTAGAACTCTTAAAAGCTCAGAATACACCCTCACAATTTTATAATGCTGAAGAAGCTATATTCTCTGATTTGTTAGAAGAGCAAAATGCAATTCTACTTTTTGTAGGAGCAGGGGATATTACAAATGTTGCAAGAAAATTTGCAAAAATTAAAGATAACAGCTTGACATAATGCAATTTTTATGGTAATATATTTCAGGCTAAACAATTAGCCTAGCAAGCCCCCATCGTCTAGCGGTCTAGGACATTGGCCTTTCACGCCAAAGACACCAGTTCAAATCTGGTTGGGGGCGCCAGTTTTTAATGAGTTACCGTGTGTTGACGGGCGCTTAGCTCAGTGGGAGAGCGTCTGCCTTACAAGCAGAAGGTCGTAGGTTCAAGTCCTGCAGCGCCCACCATCCTCTTTTTTATTCCAGATACAGTAGAATGGGCAGGTAGCTCAGTCGGTAGAGCAACGGACTGAAAATCCGTGTGTCGGCAGTTCGATTCTGCCCCTGCCCACCAATCGAATAGGAGGCTACCTATTAATTGCGTAGCCTCCTATTCACGTTATCCTGTGTACCGTTCGGTATACGGTGGTTCAATAGAATTAAAGGATTTGTTCCATTTCAGCCTTGTATGTTGTTCTTGTTCATCAAACCAATATTTTGCATCCAGCTTCTTCAGATTCCACCTCACGTTGGGCACCTTTGCCTTTGGCTATTGGTTCCCTCACTACCAAAAAATAAAAATCTTATAAGATATCTATCTTTTATTTAATTTCTAACCTTTAAATATAATAATTAATCAAAGATGATAGTATATAATATCAAAGACATATTTCTAAATATATGCTATAATAATTCCATAAAAGCTTGACATAAGGAGAGGTAAATTTGAAACCAAAAGTTTTAATAACAACTCACAAGAACCCTGATTTTGACGCTTTTGCTGCCTCAATTGCAGCTTCATTGTTATATCAAGATTCGATTATTATTATTGATTCAGAGCCCCAACAAAATTTAAAAGAATTTTTAAACATATATGATATACCTTACAAAAAGTCTCACGAATTTGAAGACGAGTTCGAAGAACAAATTAAAAATAAAAATTTTGATAAAATTGTTGTTGTCGATACGTCAGATATAAATAGAATTCCGGAGTCAATTAAATTTTTAATAGAAGAAGGATTACCAGTTGATATTTATGATCATCATCCGGAATTAAAAGAGCAAAACATTAATGGAAACAATTTTTCCAAACCGGTAGGTAGTTCTACAACTATTTTGGTTGAAATATTGTTTGAAAAGGGCGTTCCTTTTTCTGATACACTTAAAACTCTTTTTTTAATAGCTATTCATGAAGATACCGGTAATTTTGTATATCCTACGACCAGTTGGGAAGATCACGATATAGCCGCAAGACTAATTAAAACCGGTGCAAGAGTAGAGGAAATTGAAGAATTTGTGTCATTAGAAATGACACAAGAGCAAAAAATATTATTTGACAAACTTTACAATAATATAGAAGAATTTTACTTAGACGAAATTTGTGTGAATATAGCCTATGCTGAATCCGAAAAATTTATTGGTGGGTTAAATATAATAACCCATAAATTGTTTGAAACTTTAACCCCAGATGTGCTATTTGTTATCGTCAAAATTGCTAAAACAATATACATTGTAGCAAGATCAAAGAGTAATCAAATAGACCTAAACAAAATTCTGACTTCTTTTGGTGGTGGTGGCCATAAAAAAGCAGGTGCAGCAAAAGTTAAAGGTCAAAGCCCTACAAAGGTAATCAATAAAATAAAATCAGAATTAAAATCTTCTTTTATCCCTGTTCTAAAGGCAAAACATATTATGTCATCACCTGTAAGAACAATTTTATCTAACGAAACTGTTCAAAGAGCTTATGAAATAATGTATCAAACAGGACATTCTGGACTTCCTGTTATAGAAAATAATAAACTAGTTGGAATGGTTACTAAAAAAGATATTGAAAAAGCTATGAATCATGGTTTAAAAAATGCTCCCGTGAAATCTGTAATGAGCACAAATTTAAAAGTAGCCGATGTCGAAACTTCTCTGTCACAAATTCGTCGAATGATGGCAGAAGAAGATATTGGAAGAATCCCTATAATAAAAGATGGTATTCTCGTTGGAATTATAACAAGAACTGATCTTGTCCGTGCTTCTAACGGCGTGTTCAATTTTTCTGTTAATCCGCTTTTAAAAGAAAAATATGAATCTCAAAATCTAAAAAAATATATGGAAGAATTTTTGCCCCCCTCAATTTTAAATTTACTTCGATTACTGGGAGATTATGGCAACGAACAAAATGTCAATGTATATGTAGTAGGTGGGTTTGTAAGAGATTTGCTACTAGCTATTAAATCAAAACAACAAAACGATAAAAATACTAAAAAATTCCTTTTCATGGATTATGATATAGATATTGTTGTTGAAGCAGAAGCTTTAACTTTTGGAAGATATGCTGCAAAACAATTAAATGCTAAATATGTTGAACATGAAAAATTCCATACTTGCTCATTATTTTATAGAATTTCACATAAAATAATAAGAATTGATATAGCAACCGCTAGAACCGAATACTACGAAGAAGCAGGAGAACTACCAACAGTCGAATTTTCAACGATAAAAAAAGATCTTGCTAGAAGAGATTTTACTATTAACGCAATGGCTATAAAGTTAAATCCTGAATCTTTTGGTATTTTATTAGATTTCTTTAATTCTAGAAAGGACCTTGATGAAAAGCAAATCAGAATATTACATCCTCTCTCTTTCATAGAAGATCCTACAAGGGTACTTAGAGCCATAAGATTTGAACAAAGATTCGGATTTGAAATAGAACCTTATACTTTGAATAAATTAATAGAAGCTGTTGAAGGAAAATATTTGGAAAAAGTTACAGGAATGAGACTAAGAGAGGAGTTTGAAAAAATTCTTAATGAACCTGAACCTTTGAAAGCTATAGAAAGAATGGGAAACTTAAATATCATTTCACACCTCTTTGAAAAAACATATTATACACCAACACTACAAAAAGAATTAGAAAAACTATTCCAAGTTATTGATTTTTTCAATAACAATTTGAAAAGTTATACTAAAAATGTTAGGATTTTTCATGTTGTTTTATATGTTTTGGTACAATATACTCCTGTTGAGTCTCTAAAACGGGTAGTACAAAGATATGGGCTACCTAAAGATTATATCAGTAAACTTCAACAGGTAAACTCTCTTTATGAAGAAATTAATGATTTAATAAAAGAATCGTTTGGAAAGCAGTATAAGGATATTTTTAAACCTTCTTTTTTCTATGAAAGATGTTCATCACTAGACAATGAACAACTAATATTTATGGCTACAAAAATCCCAGACGATATTTTATCTTACTTTTATAATTACCTAAAAAAACTTGATGAATTAACTCTTCTGATCTCAGGAAAAGATTTATTGAAAAAAGGATATAAAGGTAAAGAAATTAAAATAAAACTAGAAGAAATAAAAAAGAAATTACTTGACGACGAAATTAAGCCTGGAGAAGAATTATCTTTAATTTAGAAAGATTTATAAAGAATGATTATGAATCGTTTTAGCCATTGTCAATCCGATTATTACTTCACACTTGTTTTCTAATAGGCCTGCAATTTCATTCATTGTTGCACCGGTAGTATAAACATCATCAATAACTATAATGTTTTCTGGCGGGGACTGAATTAATCTTATTTTATTTTGTACATTTTTACTTCTTTGATTATAAGACAATTGAGCTTGCTTTTTTAAAGCCCTAGAAATAAAAAGGTCAATTAATGGAAATCCTAGCAAATTTGAAAAATGTTGGGCTATGAGTTTAGCTGGAACAAAACCTTTTTCAAACTTACTTATATAATTTGAAGGAACATAAGATACATAGTAATTCAAAGCTGGAAAGTTTAACTTTAAGAATAAAGAAGCTAGTTTCTCTCCAAAAATTTTCCCTATTTTTGGATGAGAATTATATTTAAATTCAGTTATAAGTTGTGATAAAGGTTCTTCATATTTTCCATAGTGATATACCTTAAAATCACCCTCAGTAAGTGAGGGTGCATATGTTTTTTTTAAACAATTTTCACAGACTATTTTCCCAAAAGATATTTTACTTTTGCAAATGATACAATAGGGTTCAAACATTGTATCCAATATATTATTAAATATTTACCACCATCTCCGCATTCAATCTTAGAAGCGCATTCAGTGCTGCTAATTTTAAACTTCCGCTTTCGTACGGATCTTTAAGAATTTGATGAGGAATCTCCCAATAATCTTTAGCTTTGAAGAACTTCAATAAATTAATCGCACTTTTTCTTATAGATACAGGATATATTTTATTTGATGCTATATTTGAAGCATCTCCCACAAAATTCTCTAATTTTAATTTTCGAATTATTTTTAAGCCCTCTCTAATTCTTTTTGAAGATAAAGAATTTAAGAAGTCACTCACATAATCAACTAATGAGTAATCCTGAAAATGCAGCAAATAATCGGTAGCTCCTATAACTAAATCATCATCTATTGCATCTAAGAATTCTCTACATAATTCAACATAACCCATATCTTCTTTTTCAGTTGCTAAACTTAGACCATACTTAACTATACGAGCATCATCACTCTGTATAAACTTTTCAATCAGCCACGAAGGAATTGCATCAATTCCACATACCTTTTTAGAAGTTTTAGCAGCATTTTGTAAAATGATTAAATTCGATTCTTCATTCATAACTTTATCCATAAATTGATTTATGATTTCACAAGGAATTCCAGAAAAGAATTTAATAATTAAGTTTTTTGTATCAATATCGCACTCAAAATATACCTCTTTCAGTGTGTTAAAAAAGGTGATGGAATCCGAAGCCTCATAATATCTTTTTAAAGCCATGGTTTTAACGCTTTTTTCAATATTTATAGAGACTAAAGTATCTGAAATATTATCCAACGCGTAAATTAACTGTCTTATTTTTATGTAAGGATCATCTTTTAATATTTCTATCAATTTATTTGAATCTTCTGGATAAAACTCAAGAAATGTAGTTAACAATTGATACCTAACGATTGGATCTGGATCTTTAGCAAAGTCTAAAATATATTCTATTGGTTCCATACCCATACTTATGTAACTAATAATAGCTTCTTTTCTAATGTTGGGGGAGATGTCTTTCAGTGACTCTTTAACTGTTTTTTCATCTAAAAGCCCCATTTTTTCTAAGTATCTATAAGCAGCAAATCTAACATCTTTATCAGGATCTTGTAAAAAGTCTTTAACTATCGGAGTCTGTATTTTTTGTTTAGTTAATTCCTGAATAGCCTTAGATTTAAAGGCAGGATAAGGTGAATCTAACATATCAAAATATATTTGAACGTTCTCTGATCTAATCCTTTCTTCTAAAAGTTTATATGTCTCAATTATCTCATTTGCCATAATGATTATATCCTCCTACTTACACCAAGAAAGCGCCTAAAAAGCTATCTTAGGTCTTTTACAAACAATTTTATAATATAATCTCTATCTAATGTTACTATTATGAATTTACCATCATATGAAAAAGCAGTAATTTTTTGAGAAATGAAAGTATATCCCTTCGTAATATTACTATATTTATATCTCAATAGTTTTTGGGTTAGTGAGTCGAAAGAAAATCCAACTTTTCCTCCTTCTACACTATCCCCCAATATACTTGAAGAAAATTGCCCAGAAGAAAGTGAAGTTACGTTTTTCATTTCATTCTTTGAGACAATAATTATTTCCATAACTGTATTTGATAGAATATTTAAATCTATCATCTCTTCTAAAGCATCTTTTAAAAGAAAAAAAGTACCAATAAATGTTGAAAGAACTATCAACATACTAATAGATACTATAAATAATTCAAAGATACTTTCAACAAGCAGAAATCCTTCTTTTCTTTTCATTCGATATTATATTTCAAAAAGGCTCAACTAGAAAAATTGAAAAATCAATTCTTCCATTTACCAATCTTAATTCCATTTTTAAATCATCTATGAAATTAAGTGGCTTTGGAACTTCATAACCTATTTTTATAACAAAATAATCTAAAAATTCTTTTTTACTTTTAAACGGATATCCTACACATATTTTTGAAGAAATTCCTTTAAAATATATATCTAAGGCAGAATAAGCATAAGTTCCTCTCTTAGATTTATCATTCATCCATAATAAACCAGCATCTAAAGATAAATTATCATTAATTTCCCAAATTTCGGCTGATACATCCATTATAGTGATAAGACTCAATGTATCATTAAAAGAAGGGCTAAAATCAAAACTAAAATTAAAATCGTTAGATTCCAAACCAACTCTTAAAGCCAAATCAAACTCGCTTTTTTCGTTTAATACTGAAAAGCCCAAATCATATCTTACCTGAGAAAAGCAAAGTAAGGAAAATAATAATACTATTGCAGAGATAAAAAATTTTTTCATGAAATTTATCCTCCTAAGATATTCGAATTACTCACTTTAGAAATAATTGAAACCCATATTTTATATATCTATTTTAAGATCCATAATTTTTATATAAATACCTCTACAATTCTAATACTCATTTATCCTTAATTTTTTTGAACTATTTGGTACTTAAGGAAGGAAGGAGGGCTTTGCCCTAGACCCTTATAAATCAAAATTCCTTACTAATTATTCTTTCTTTAAACTATTTGGTACTTAAGGAAGGAAGGAGGGCTTCGCCCGAGACCCTTATAAATCAAAATTCCATTTTTAGAAGTTCTTCATTTCTTAAGTCCTTAATATCAAGAATGTAAAAACAATCAGTCTTCGACCTGAAGAATTAAATTAACTGACTGAGCTTCAATCTCATTGGTTTTTGTATTAAAATACGCTACTTGAGAATCCATATCAATTTTTTTACTCTCATTCACAATTTTCACATTATCAAAAAGTGACAGTAAAGTCGCACTTTCCTCATATTTAAATCTTTTGGATTTAATTGAATAATCGTCTTTTGTAATTAGAACATGTTCTTTTGAAAAACCCTCATATAATTTTTTACTGTTGTCTAATACAAGTTCATCACAAAAAATCTGAATAAACGATTCTTCGATAGATATATTACTTTCAACATTGTATCTTAAGGTTCCTTTTTCAGTTTGTAGATCAAAAATCAAATAATCAGACGTAGCCTCAAATGAGTCTCCTTTGATATGAACTTTGTTTGTCTCAACATCTCTCCAATCATCATTTACCAAAGATATAGTGGCATAATCTGTAGTTATAATAAGATCATCTTTTTGTATAAAGACATTACCGGTTAATATATATCTTTTTTCTTCTCCCTTAACACTATCAGCCTTTACATTGATAGTCGCAGGAAAAGATAAGATTGAAATGAAAATAAAAAAAGAAACAAGAACAAAACTAATAAACTTTTTCATTTATTATCCCACCACTCTTTTATTCGACTTTGACCATCAAAAAAAGCAGACATATCAAAATAAGAAGTTAAATTTTTTTTAGGCTCGATTTTTGTGAATTTTTCAGTTAATATTTGATAATTTTTTAAACTTCTTGAATAAGAAACCTTTAAAAGTATCTCTACAGTATTTTTAGGAATAGGATAATCCAAATTCGAATCAAAAGATATAATTAGAGAGTCGCTTGAGAATTTTTGTGGAATAAGAGACAAAAAAGATGAAGGAATAAAATAGCCATCTTCATATAGATAATATGGATAATAAGGAGGAAAAGCTAATTCCATCATTAACATGTCAACTATAGATGTATTTTTATCTAGATTAACAACTTTTTTGCTCTTTAATTCAAATACTTCAAAATTTATATCTTTATTTAATGATTTCAAAGTATCTTTGCCAAAATAGTCTTTTAAAAATTCTTTTAATATTTGTGGTTCATAAAGTGACATCTTTCCTCTTCCTAACCTAATCAGAGCAGTGGTCTGGGCGTATAAATTATTGTACAATTCAAACGAACTTATAATATCTTTAATAGGGTTGTTTTTTTTGTTGATAAAATCTTTTAATCGTCCAAAAAAATTCTCACCATACATTGAGTAAAATAACCCTCTCAAACTACCAACACTTGAGGTATAAATTGTTAAGTTTTCTTCATGCTTAGCTAAAAATTCTAAAACCCCAGATTCCCAATAGAAACCTTCAAAAAATCCACCCATAACCAAATTCAAGATTGTATCCCTTCCCTTTCAAGTTGCTCAATAATATAACTCTTTGATTGAATATATATATCGTTAAATGCTGAAAAATCCACCCATGAGTATGTCAATGGATATTTATATATCTCGTTTGCATTTTTTAATTCATATCTATTCATCAAATCATTCTTATTATCATCTATCGAAAGCAAAAAATCCAGTCCGTTATCATATTTAATATTATTATTACTTTGATAAGATAAATCGCTGGCTATTACATAATTTGCACCCAATTTTTTTGCAAAATTAACTGGAATAGGATTCAACACACCTCCGTCTAGATGCTGCATGCCTCCAAGTCTTAAAGGTGGAAAGACCCCAGGAACGTTAGACGAAGCCATCACTGCATCGATAATATATCCTTCAGTAATTTCAATTTCTTGTCCACTTTCTAAATCGTATGATACAATTCCAAGCTTAATTTTACATTCTGAAAATCTTTTTCTTCCATAAAGTTCTTTATAAATATCATAAACAAAATCATTTTGTAAAAAACTTTTTCCAGCAATCATTTTAGGAAAATTAGTTATTTTTTTATTTAAAATCTTAAAATTAGAATTAATTATATCTATATTTTTCTTTATCACCCTATCAAAAACTCGTACTAAATTAGCCTTTGGATATAACGCAAAGAAAGCTCCTACTATAGCTCCAGCACTAGAACCAGTTACAACTTCTATGTTAATCTCTCTCTTATTTATAATTTCTATAAGCCCTACATGAGCAGCGCCTCTGGCGCCTCCACTACCTAAAGCAAGTCCATATTTCTTCATAATTTTCTCTCCTACTTTTTTGCATCAAACAAATAATATATTACTATAAAAATATTACATTAAATTCAATCTCCCGTTGACAATACAAGCCATGTAACTAATGCACCGACAGCAACCCCTAACAGACTCGTAATAAACGTCGTAGAAAAGTCCTTACTTTCTTTTTGCTCTATTTTCTTTTCTAATTCTACTACCTTGGTTGCGGTTTCTTGGGTATTAAAGGTAACCTGAGACATATTTTCATCATAATAGATCATAGCCTTTTCAATTTGCAAAATCCGTGATTCTAAATTTTTTAAATTATTATCCAATTCTACAATATTTTTATCTAAAACAATTATCTCAGAAGAAAGTTCATTATATAGCTCAATCTTTAAATCATCTTTAAGTAATTTTGGATCTGTATAATACTCTGCTTCGATTTTTAAATCATAATATTTACTTAAAAGCTGATCGTAAGCGCTTTTTAATTCTTTTATTTCTGAAGAACTTACTTGAAAATCACCAAGAGTTTTTTCTATATTTGACAGTCTATTATCCAATGCAACTACTTCATTACTGATATTGTAATTGTTTCTGTTTAATATTTCCAAATTTGATTCTATACTATATAATTTTTGAGATATTGTTGACATGTTTTTTAAGGTAGTCAATGAGTCTTGATTTAAATCAGTTAAACTTGTTATTGCTTTGATTTGTGCACTTAAAACCTCTAAATTTTGTTTTAGTTCTTCGACTTGGGTAGAATTTTTGTCTAAAATTCTTTTTAGGTCAGAATAATTGTTTTGTATATCTTCAAAGGTAACAGCATAATACGATAACTGGCTAACTTGGTCATAATAAACCCCAAAAGTTCTTTCTAAACTTGCCACTCTTTCTTGTAGATTTTTAATATCTATTGGACTAGTTTCTATAGTTTGTGATTGCGTGCCGGTTTGTGAAAGACTAGATAATTCATACATAATATTATCCAGTTTTTTGTTTTGATTTATTATTTGTTCTACCAAACTTTCATACTTTTTTTGCATCTCATTAATTTTGTTATCATACAAGACTTGTCTAGCTTCAAAAGTATCTATATGAGATTTGTTCTCATAAACTTGATCAGAAAGAAGCGAAAGATCGGAAGCAAAGTTATCTGTACGAATTTTTAGTGCTTCGATATCTGTTTTAATTCCTAATAAATCATATTCATCAGGTCTTTTTAAAGAAGTAGCTTCAGAAGAATAATTAGTCAAAATATAATTAATCTTAGCTTCATTCTCTTCAACTTTTTTTCTTAGATCATATAAACTAGAGTCATATGGGCTTATACGTCCTTCTAACGTAGTTACTCTTACATCTAATGATGTTAGTGTACTGTCTAGTGAACTTTCTAACAAAGCGGTTTCATATTTAGCTATACTTCTTAAACTTGTTTTTAAAGCATCTATTTCTTTCTCTATTGTTATATCAATATAATTTTGAAATTCCTCTTTAGTATCTTGAGGAACGGTAACAATTAAACTGCTCAAACTTTCAAGTGATTTATCATACTTTTCGTTAAGCATATTAACTTCTTTTTCGAACTCGATCAATCTATCTTCAAACATGGATAGAGATGCTAGAGTATCATTTGCAATATTTCTAACTTCTTCTTCTGCTGCTTGTTGTGCCACAGCTTTTGATGATTGCAAAATATTTTGAAATACAATATTATCTTTATTAAGAGGATGACCGGGCTGAATAACTGCTAATATATCTGAAACATTTTGTTCCAATTGAATAATACTTGAATTTAGGTAAGATAATCTATCGTCGTAAGCAAATAGAGTACTTTCTATATTATTAATTCTTGAATTCAAATTTTGATTCTCAAGGGATAAAAGTTTTTTACTTAGCTCATTCAATTGAGAATTATAACGTTTATCAAAATAATCAAGCATATTTACGCCAAATTCAGCTAAATCATATCTCAGAACCTCTTGGGTTCCTCGAAATCTTCCTTGGTTGTCTATAGACATTATACCGGTTTCAACCATTTTTATTACTTGAGAATAAAGAGGAGAAGAAGTTGGAAGATCAACAATATTTACTTGTGAAAAAATAGTTATAGAAAAAACCAAAATTAATAAAGTAAAAAATAGTCTTATTTGCATGAATTATACCCCCGTTATAAGTTTATCCAAATCAATATATTGAGGCTCGTAAATAAAAACAACTATCGAATATGTACCATTTGAAAAAACGTTAGGACCTGCTTTTAAATAAAGTAATTGAGATGTTGAAAGATATTCCTGAGAATTAACTGCAAATCTTCCTTCGCTGCAAACGACATTTACAGGAATTTTTATATCAAAATCAAAATTTAAAAATGTTTTATCTCCTTCTTTAATAAGAACTTTTTGAGTTCTAACTTCATTTAGATATCTCAACTCAACTTTATGTACCCCTGATTTTAAAGGATAACCTAGTAATCGATCGTTTGAAACAAATTTATCGTCTATATAAATCAATGGGTTTTTAACATTTGTGGTAACAAAAAGAGCTCCAAATCCTTTATCAACAAAAATATCCAAACTATTTGAAGGTTCTGCAAACACAGAAAAAGTTCTACTAACGGTTCTTACATTCACAAACTGACCACCATTTAACGTATGAAAAACAAAAAAAGCTGGAATATTTTGAGTTTTCCCTAATAAGCTAGCAACTTTTTCTTCAATACTGTACACATTAATTGCACTAATTTTTCTTAAATCATAATAATAATTGGATTCTATAAGATCTTTACTTATCAAAAAATCCATTTTGCCACTATCTGAAGATAGTTTCACTAAATGCATGTTATTGTCTAAAATGATATAATCAATATTTTTTCCCAAATATTTACCATCAATATTAAATTCAAAATCTTCTGAATTTAGTAAACCAACCAACTTTTTTGTTTCATTTAATTCTACATAGTACTTATTAATTCCATTTTCTGTAAACTGTGATCTTAGTTCTTTAGTTTCATATCCAGCTTTTGATATCGTTAATATATACTCGCCAGGTTCAAAAATCCCATAATAAGGAGTAGTTCCTATATATTTATTGTTCAAAAAAACTCCTGATTCTTTTGGCGTACTATCAATAAAAACCTCAATACCACGTTTAAGTTCTATAGTAATTTTATCATTTACATTTACATTCTCCAAAGTTTGTTCTATATAGCCTTCCTTTTTTACAATTACTTTGTTTAATTTATCTTTTTTCAGTTTTAAGGGGGTTGTTCCGACTTTCATATCTTCTACATAAACATCAGCTCCTTGTGGAAGCGAATCTAAAATTATTTCATCTAATCCTAATAAATCAACATTAATTTCTTCTTTCCCAAAAGGCTTCAAATCTAATTTAACTATCTTTTCATGATAACCTTCACTTTTTAATATTATTTGATCTATTATGTAAGGGAGTTCTATCTCTTTGACTCCCTGTATATTGACACTTTCTTTCTTTCCCTTATATTCGTATTCTAAATAAAGTTCGTCTAACTCCGAATTTAAAAGAAGTTTTGACAAAGGCACTTGTTCGGCTACTATTGTAGCTTCACTTCCAATCAAGGATAAGCTAACAATATAATCAGTGTATCCGTTTTTCAGAATTCTTAACACTCCACTAGAATTATCAATAATTTCAAACTTTGCGGGGACTTCTTTGACTATTCCCAGAAGATTGCCACCAAAGTAGACTGCACTACCAGGCAATGCATCAATATTTATAATATAAGAAAATCCAAAACTCGAAAAAGCTAAAATATTACAAAGTACAACTAATAGAACTAAAATAGCCAAATTGCTAATGTTCCATTTTTTGTTCATTTTTATCCTCCTAGCTCAATTTGGTTTCATTCATGATTTTATTTATCTCATTTAATATTTCTATAGTTCTAACCTTATCTCCCAATTTATTATAAACTTTTTCTATTAATTTTACCCTAGTTTCAATAACTTCTTCAATTATATTCTTTCCTTTTTGGGTAATATTTACCATATAAACTCTTCGATCTTCAGGAGACTTTTCTTTAGTCAGGTATCCCATTGTTTCTAGCCTACTTACAATACCTGTTGTTGTACTTTTGGTTATTCCAAGTCTTTTACTTATGTCGCTAAGCATTTTTGGACCTCTAAAATATATAATCTGCATAACATCAAATTGGGCCGGAGAAATATCAAAATCTTTTAAAACTTTCCTACCTTCACTTTTAATTTTAGAACAGATTTCTCTTATTAGCTTTTCCATTTGAGCAGGCTGACCTAAAAGATCATTCTCCATATTGCTTCCTCCTTAGTGCAAATTATCGAATTTTTTTAGATTCTATTTGCTGTTTTGAATGTTTTTCAGTACAAAAAATATTTTTGTTTTTTCATTCTAATAGTATATCATATGTTACAACTTGTTAAATAAAAATCTTTTCAATATTGATTTTATAATATTTTGATATAATTATAATTAAATATAATTTGTAAAAAACTAAATTTACCTTGTTCTAATAATAATCGGAGGAGAGTAATGGAAAAAGATTTAACACAAGGTCCTCTCTTAAGACAAATATTGACTATGTCTATTCCTACAATGATAGGATATGCTGCTCAAATGGTATATGATTTGGTAGATATATACTGGGTTGGCAAAATCTCAAGTGAAGCAGTGGCAGGAGTTACTTTATTTTCAACCATTTTTTGGATTGTAACCGCCTTGAACGAAATTATTGGTTCCAGTTCTATATCTTTAATTTCTCAAGCTTATGGACAAAAAGACTATGAACAAACTAAAATAGCTATAGAACAAACAATTAGCTTTAAGTTTTTAATGGCATCAATCGCAGCGGTTTTAATTGCTGTTTTATTAAAACCTTTAATGCTGTTGTTTTCTGAAGCAGATGTTGTACAACATGGATTGGATTATGGTTATATTAGACTTTTTTTCTTACCCATAATGTTTTCTTCCTACTCGATAAACACTGTTTTTCGATGTATAGGAGACTCAAAAATTCCTATGAGTATTATGATTTTAGTTAGTTTCTTAAATGTCATTTTGGACGCAGTATTTATGTTTGAAACGATTCCTTTTACTAATTTAAAAGGTCTTAATTTAGGGGTGTTCGGAGCTGGGTTGGCTACTGTCGTATCTCAAACTATATCTTTTCTTATTGGATTCATAATCTTATTTACAAGAACCCATAATGTAAAACCTTCAATAAAAGGTTTATTTAAGCTTAACCCTCAAATTGATAAAAAATTATTAACTATAGGACTACCAAACGGTATAGAAATCTTTTTTAGAAATCTTTCAAATATTGTAGTGTTAGGTTTTGTTTCAATGTTCGGTACAGCTGCAATTGCAGCTAATGGAATAGCTGGAAGACTTTTTGGATTTGCTTTTGTACCTTTATCAGGACTTACTTCAGGATCATCATCTGTTGTAGGTCAATGTTTAGGAGCTGAAAATATACAAAGAGCAGAAAAAGCCTCTCATTTAGCTGCTGTAGTTGCAACAATAATAATGAGTGGATCTATTTTCTTAGCTTTTGGTTTTGGAAAAGAGGTAATTCTATTTTTTACTAAAGATCCGGAGGTTATAAAACTAGGTTCGGATTTTTTAAAATTTGGTTCACTTGGACTTGTTGCTTTAGGATATGGAATGGGTTTAGCTAGTGTTTTTTCTGCTTCAGGATATAATTTTCCTTATTTGGTATCCAGCATCTTTTCAAGGTGGGCAGTTCAATTTGTTATATTGGTCATTACAATTAAGTTTTTAAATTTATCAATAATATGGATATGGCTTTCATACATGTTCGGTGATATTGCTGAAGCTCTGGTATTCATTTACTTCTATTTACGTGGTGACTGGAAAAGAAAGAGAGCCTGGTAATTTTTAGTAAATAATAATTATAAGAGGCCCTGATGATCAGGGCCTCTTGTTTTTATCTATCAATTTTTATAAATAAATCGTCTATTATTTTAGGATCAGTTGTTTTTCCTCCACCAAAAGCCCATTGCCCTCCTTCTGGTGTTAATGGTCTTAAAACTCCTTCAATACCGTCATAATCGTATGTTGTAATATATATATTCCAACCAGATAAATCATTTGTTTCGAGCACTGACAAAGGAATAAAAAAAGTAATGGTATTTTCTTTCTTATTAACTTGAGCTTCTGGAGAAGGGGTTACTGGATCTCCAAATTTTTCTGCAGATGCATTATTAGCACTATATAAATAAATACCCCAACCTGTTGCCCACATACCATAATTCCAATCATACCCATCTGGCATAGTAGCATTTTGAAGAGGTAATTCAATTATTCCTGGTTTACTTGGATCATCAAAGAAAATTTGGAAAGTTACATGGTCAAATCCGTTTGCAGGAGTCCAGGAATCGGTAACCGTATCCATAGTTATTATCATTCTTAACATAGTACCTATTTGAACTAACTCAACTTTTCTAATGTCCATTTGACTACTAAAAGTTGAATCTTTGGGATAAAAGTAAGTTCCATAAGGTCCTTTATCATCCCCTTTAGGATCTTCAACTACCTTCAAGGAAATCATTGGAATATCAAAGTTTACGGTATATTCTTTAGAGTATTCAACTATCATAGGTGTTTTACCATATGCCTTAGCAATTATTTTATGTGTCCCAGGAGTAAAATCGGAGATATTTATGGTTACTTCCCAAGGTTCATTTATGCCTTGTTTTAAATCTATTTTAGCATACTCTTTTTCCTCACCATCTACGATAATTCTTACTGATTTTGCTCCGGAAGCTGTACCAGTTAACACAAAATTATCAGTAAATGTATTATTTTCAGATAAATTATTTATCTCTACAGAGATTCCACTTTTGGCTACCTCTTCTTTTTGGTCTGTCACTTCAAAAATTCCTAAAGATTTAGCATTTAATAAAATATTATAAGGATTTGAATATACTATCTCTTTATTAACCATATTATTTACAACTAAAGGTCTTAGTACACTCCCATCTTCTATATTGAAATCCATTCCTGTTGCGTGTTTCTTATTAGAAGAAGTATTCATCATCACGATATACATTTTTGAATCATCAAATATTTTATAAACTAAAGGACCCGGCCCTAGATCATCTGAGAACAAAACTTCTATCTTTCCATGCTTAAAGGTTGGTGTGTTTTTTCTCAATTCTGACAGCTCTTTTATAAATTGAAAAGTAGGTGTATTTATATCGTAATGATCTTGACCTCCAGAAGCAAAACCATTTGCAAACATCGTAGCTCTAGTTTCTATAAAATTCTGTTCTGTTCCATAATAAATGGTAGGAATACCTGGAATAGTAAAAATTAGAGATAAAGCTTGCTTAAGACTATTAATATCTGAAGCTTTTAAAAATCTATCCATATCATGATTATCAACAAAAGTAACCATTCTTGCAGGATTACTGTACATTATTTCTCTTTGTTCAAGACGATATTTTATATAAGAAGTAGGTTTTCCTTCTTTAAATACTCTTTTTATATCTGTATGAAGCGGAAAATCTAGCATCGAGTTAAATCCCCAATTAAAAAATTGTTCTATTTCCTTCTCAGCATCATTTGAAAAGGGCATAGGATTAAGCCAAGCTTCTCCATAAGTTAAAAAATCATTTTTTCCTAATTCTGAAGCAACCTCAAAAATACCTTTTTCTCCTTCAAGAAATTCTGGCCAAAATTCAGGTTCAACATAAATTGCAGTATCTATTCTAAAACCATCTACATCAGCTTCTTTAATCCAAAATGAATAGGAATCTTTTAAAGCTTCTATAACAATCGGATTTTCGGTATTTAAATCATCTAAATCAGAAAATTCTGTATTATATCGATTTGGTTCTTTTACTTCTGAAGGCCAATGATATATATTTAAGTTTCTCTGCTCAGGATCATTATAGTCGTTCATATTAAAAGGATATTGCTCTGGCTTATTAGTAGGATAACTTTGATCATTCAGATAATATTTCCCATCCCTATAAGAAATAAAGTTTCCTGTGTGGTTAGTAACTATATCTTGAATAACATAAATTCCTCTTTTATGGGCTTCTTCTACAAATTTTTTATATAATTCAATATCTCCAAAATGTTCATCGACATTCTTAAAATCTCTAGCCCAATAACCATGATATCCACCATAGTCAACAAGACCATCCCACCATTGATTTGCAACTGGGGGAGTAACCCAAATAGCAGTGACACCTAACTCAGCAATATAATCTAATTGATTGATTAAACCTTGTATGTCCCCACCATTATATTTCGAATTAACATAACCACTATCAATTCCTGATTCAGTAAGTACGTCATTCGAAGTATCTCCATTTGCAAATCTATCGATCATTATAAAGTAAATGATTTGATCTTCCCATACTGGAGAGACAGTAGATGAAAATCCTAATATAACTATAACAATGGACCAAAACATAAAAACTAAAAATTTCTTCACTTTAACTCCTCCTTTGCATAATAGTATGCCGCCTTTAAAAACTCAAAAATATAGATTTATAAATGCTCCAAAATTGAAATTTTTCAACAATCCTTCTCGACTATAATCCTTACTACCTATCTTAAAAATTCAAAAATTCTTATTATAATATATATGTTTTAGATTTTATTATTTACAAAATACCTTACTACTTCTAAACTTCACTAACTCTTAATTTCTTTAAATTTTTAGTACTTGTACTAAGAAGAGATGAGGGCTCCGCCCTGGATATAGATATTTCCTTCTTGCTAAATAAAACTATGAATAAAAGGGCAGAAAATTTTGCTAGCTTGGTCAGAATCATTAGTATATTTTTGAGTTCCTTAATTAATAATAGTGGTAACCTTTCCAATATTATACCATTTATCATTTGGTTTTTAAATATTTTTAAAAGAAATCAGCACTAAAAATAAAGGGCCCGTACGTACGGGCCCTTTATTTTTATAACTTTTAATTATGCTCTTTCTATATATTCGCCTGTTCGAGTATCTACCTTAATTCTTTCTCCACGTTCTACAAAAAATGGTACTGTAGTTTTAAGACCTGTTTCTAAAATTGCAGGTTTACCTCCACCAGAAACAGTGTTTCCTTTAAAATTGGGTTCTGTTTCAACCACGGTTAATTCTACGACAACTGGCAATTCTACTGAAACTGGCACTCCTTCATGAAAGACTAAGTCAACTTCAAGATTCTCTATAAGATAAAATTTTACATCCTCTATCTCTTCTTTTGGTAATGCAAACTGTTCATAATCATCTAAAGTCATAAAATAATAATGATCACCATCATTGTATAAATACTGAGCTTTTTGAAAAGATATGTCAGCTTCCTCTACTTTTTCACCACTGGGAAAAGTAACTTCTTTTATAAGGCCTGTCTTAACATCCTTTAAGCGTGTTCTAATAAGTCCACTACCTCTTCCCATGAAATGCTTATTAGCCTCTATAACTTTGTAAATACTACCTTGATAAAGTATATAATGTCCTCTTCTTAAATCTCCTACATCTAACATTTATGTTCCTCCTTTAACTTTTTTCCACAAAAAACCTAAGAAATGTTACCATTTTAAATAAAAATAATAAGAGAGAATACAATCACTTCCCTCACCAAAAAATATTAATTTGTGAATTCAATCAAATTTATCAATTTTTTATTAAAGGCAAATAACATTAACCTACTATTTGTTTAAGTTTCTGTTCTATATATATTATATCATCTCTTTCAACAAATACACATACTTAGTTAACATAAAATTTACTTGCATTTGAATAATTTCTGTATTATAATTTCTTCAGCAACACAAACCGAAAGTCACAATGGGTGGCTCGGTAGAAATTTGGAGGATACAAAGTGAAAGGTAAAGTTAAGTGGTTTGATTCCAAAAAGGGTTATGGTTTTATCACAGGTGAAGATGGGAATGACGTATTTGTTCATTTCTCCGCTATTCAGATGGATGGATACAAAAAGTTAGAAGAGGACCAAGACGTAGAATTCGAGGTAGTTAAAGGCGATAAAGGTCCACAAGCTTCTAAAGTTAGACCTTTATAATAACGACCATAATCTGAAAAAACCTAAATAAAAGGCAAAAGGGAGCGTTAATACGCTCCCTTTTTTTATTCTTTTACTATGTTAACCCCTGAACTCGTTCCTATTCTGTCTGCACCTGCATTAATCATTTTCATAGCGGTTTCTAAATCTCTTATTCCACCAGAAGCTTTTACTTTTATGTTTGGACCAGCTACAAACTTCATTAAAGCCACATCTTCTGCCTTTGCCCCATCTGTTCCAAACCCTGTAGAGGTTTTCACAAAATCAACATTCGCCAATTTGGAAATAACTACACTTGCTATCTTTTCTTCTTTTGTGAGATAACAAGTTTCAATTATTACTTTCAAAACTTTTCCGGACTTATGAACTATATTAGCAATTGAAGAAATTTCATCATATACATAGTCAAATTCACCAGCTTTTAGTCTCCCTATGTTTAAGACCATATCTAATTCGTCTGCACCGTTATTTATTGCATCTTGAACCTCAAATTTTTTTGTATCTATCGTATTTGCACCTAAAGGAAAACCAATTACAGTAGCTACTTTGACCGTAGAACCTTTAACTCTATCTTTTGCCAAAGACACATAAGTCGGATTAACACAAACGGCACAAAATTCATTTTCTACGGCTTCAATACATAGTTTATCAATTTCTTTAGAAGTCGCATAAGCCTTTAATAACGTGTGGTCTATATACTTTGCAAGTTCTTTTGGAGACAAACATACTTCTTGAGGTTTAAAAACAAAAGACTCTCTGACTTTTTTTATCTCATTTTCTATCAAGTGATTCAATTTTTGTATTTCCATTTCTCTTACTCCTTTTTAGTAAATTTATTAAACGAATAACAAGAAGCTCTTTTAGTCAGTCTGTTAAGCATATAAGAATATTTTTACTAAAATGTAGTACTAATTGTTGTATTTAAATATTATTAATGGTACAATATATAGTATTAGTTTATTTCTATTTTTAATCTTTGTATCCTTATTTTATCAGATATAGTTTAAATTTACAAAAAAATAGGCATAAACATGTCAATTACCCCCCGCCTATAGAGGCGGGGGCTTGTAGAAATACAAACTCGGTTGATTAGCCTATGTCATTAGTTTTTGCTAATGATTAGTTATAGCAGAATATATAGTCACCGTTGGATGCTCCACAAGTCCCATGCTCTGAGGGTAATGGTTAAACATCTCTGAGGGGTAGGAGAAGTGCTGTTACCATTAAACCTGCTATAACATTGGCGATGTGGACCCACAGGCTTCGGCCTGACTTACCTTGATGGAGGTTTTAAATGTGGTATATGTATTATCTGTTGAAGGCAACCCTTTGATGCCAACTAAAAGGCATGGCAAAGTTAGACGTCTCTTAAAACAACAGCTT
>Ga0209204_1000242_pt1 | contig 62680 bp, 75 predicted proteins | sample AD_JPNMR2_MetaG_FD_184425 | JGI IMG/M metagenome (GOLD analysis project Ga0209204, IMG submission 184425) | Active sludge microbial communities of municipal wastewater-treating anaerobic digesters from Japan - AD_JPNMR2_MetaG (SPAdes) (version 2) | ecosystem: Engineered > Bioreactor > Anaerobic...
GCAGCACCTTGTCGAGCTTCGCGTAGGTCGCATAGCGGCTGCGCGTCTGGCTGTTCTCGGCGTCGGCTGAAATCGTGCCGATCTCGGTCTGCGCAGCGTTCAGCGCCGCGTTGAAGTCGCTCTCGGCGTGCTTGGCGACGATGCGCTCCTGCATCGCGAGCAGCCGTTCCAGCTTCTCGATGTCCACGCTCGGGTCGGCTGCCGCGCGGCTGATGATCTGCAGAACGTTTCCGGATTCGGTCGGCGGCTCGGCCGCGACAACCTGGGTTGATTTCGCCATGTGAGTCTCCATTGGGATTACTGCGCCTTCCTGTCGCCGTACCAGTTGCCGGCGACGGCATCCGGCCTCGGCGCCGGCAGCACGACGCGGCGCTTCCGCAGCGCGCGCCGGTACTTGATCTGCTGCGCGCGTTCGCGGTCCTCGCGCCATGCCGTTTGCAGGGCGGCGAGTTCGGTGTGCAGGCGGTGCCAGAAGTTCAGGATGCGCATGATTCATTCCTTACCGAAATGGAGGCCCCGCGCAGAGAGGGGTACCCGTGTGAGGCGTGTGCGCCACCTGCGGAGACAGATGCCTGTCCAGCATGTTGCTGCGTAATCTGTGCTGGCTTGCAGGGCGGGAGCGGTCTCACTGGTTGGGGCCATGACTGGTTATCGCGCGATGTGTTTTACGGCCCACATGACCGCTTCTTCCGTCTTCGTCTTCGCGAGAGAGAGTTCACGCGACTGACCGATAGATTCGATCAGCTCGTGCAGTTCAAGCCCCTTGTCTTTGATGGCTTGCATCTGCGCCTTTTCGAGTTCGTCAAGGACGCGATACTGATGCCGCATCGTATTGTTCACGGTGCGCGCTTCGCTCGTTGATTCCACCATTGTCATCGTCTACTCCTTCGCCTTCGCGTACATCTGCCAACTGAACTGTTCGAATTCCTCGAAGCGCTCGACTACGAATAACTGCGCGAGCCGCACGTATTCCCGGCGCTGCCACGCGAGAAAATCAGCGCGCGGGTCGTCGTCCGACTCGATCTGCGCCATGATTCCGGCCCAGCGCGGATCGCGGTTGGTGATGCAGTCGATCATGCCGCGCTCAATTCGTCGGTCGCTGCCACTTCGATGTCGCGCACCATCTGCACAACTGCGTAGCGTCTCAGTGCTGTGCGCCATTCGTGCAGCGCATCCGGCCGCTGTGCGAAATCCCACTCGCTGATGCCGGCTTCGATGCAGATTTCGGCAACCGGCTCGCTGCTGTCGCGCGCGTTGTCGGGATCGCGCCAGTAGATTCCGATTTCGTCGTCTGTCAGCGCGCCGATGAATCGGCCGTGCCGGCTCATGCGATCGGGATCGCGCGCGATGTCGAGACACGCGTCGTGGTAAGCGCTCATGATGTCTCTCCGAGAGCAAGTCCGAGATGCGCGCGATAGTCGCGGCGACGCGCGCGTGCAATCTTCACCAGTGTGCAGATCGTCTCGGGCGAGTCGCCGTGCAGCTTCGCGTCACGCGCACGATTCATCCAGCCGCGCGACTGTTCGATGCTCACGCCGGCCAGGTATGCGCACCTCCGCGCCTCCGCGTATTGCTGCCATGAAAACGCTTCAAACTCGCAGTCGCGGTCGATCAAGAACAGCTTCGCGAGCCGCATGAAGTTCGCGCGCTGGTAGGCGAGAAAATCCTCGCGGGCATAGTCGGTTTCGAGTTCGGCCATGGCGCCGGCATAGCGCGGGTCGCGGTTGCTGATCGGCTCGTTGCAGATAGCGTTCATGCGGCCTCCACGAGTTTCCCGGCTTCGACGCGATACCAGGTGTCGGCCTTGATGCCGTCCTCGCCGACGTAGCCGACGACGATGCGATTGCGCTTACCGTCGTGCCAGCAGAGAGCGATGCAGCCATTTTTACCGGAACTGGCGCGGCCACGTAGCCCCGCGACCATGGAGATCGTGTCCGCGCCGCTGCTAGCGGCCGTGCTGCCGTCGCCGCTGCTCGTGGCCTTGCTGTAGTCGCCGCTGCTCGCGGCCTTGCTGCCATCGCCGCTGCTCGCGGCCTTGCTGTAGTCGCCGCTGGCGGAATCAGGCGAGCCTCTCGTCTCATCGACGCAGCGCGCGACCTCAAGAGCCACGAAGTGGCCGAGCGAGTCAGTCATTCGCCGTAGCTCCTAACCGTCGCAACGGGGTCGTCACGTCCTGTTCCTTCGTAGCGCAGCACGTCGTTGGCGACTCGTTCCGCCGACTGGCCCCACAGGTCGGCGACCAGCATCGTGACGAGCTGGCCGGCGACGAACGGAACGTCAGACAGGTCCGCATTCGTGTCGCGGTCGATCTTGGAATCGCGGAAGTTGGAAAGCCACTTCACGGCTTCGCGGTAGCTCGGACGGGCCATCACGCACCTCCTTCCTCAGCCTCGAACTTGTCGAGGCAGAAGTCAACGAACATGTCATCGTAAGCGCGCAGGAACTCGCGCACCAGACGCTCGCGTTCCTGCTCGACGTAGAGCTGGAACTGGCGCTGTTCGTAGCGTTCCTCGGATTCGGTCATGCCAGCGGGCGGGTTCAGGTCGCGGTCGCGCGTGGCGTACATGATCGCGACAGCATCGGTGAGGTGCATGGTGCGTCTCCTAGTGCCTATCGAGAAGCTATGCGTGACCGTATCACACCGCGAAACAGAAGGCAACAGCTATCGAATGATCTCCCACACGAGGAACGCGATCCATGCGCCGAGCAGGATCAGCATGACCCTGCCCTCAACCGAGCGGATCAGCGGCGGCGGGCGCGGCGGTGTGCGCCGCTGGTTACGCTTCGGCGGTGCCATAGCGGAACGAGCGGACCACGCGGATCACACCACTTGTGTCCTGAATGTACGTCTCATCGGGCCATCTGAGCTTCTTGAAGAACGGGTGGGCCTCGATGGTGTCCATGAAGATGAACAGGTCATCGGTCACTTCGTCCACGCCGGTCAGCACGAGCACCATTCTCCCCGGCAACTGCATGGCCGTGTTGCCGTCGCCGCACAGGTCATCGGACGCCATCGCCGCGACCTTGTGTGCGAAGTCGCGCACGTCGGTCTTCGCTGTCGAGCGCAGGCGGGTGACGTAGTACGCGGTAGCGTCGCTCAGTTCTCGATCCGGCAGTGTGCTCAGAACCTTGTGCGCCCCTCGCATTCCACTGTCAGGGCCGGACGGATGGTCAGCCATCTCGTACACGCTGGACAGCCGCAGGGAATAGCTCTTCATGGACGACAGGGTGCTCAGTCGCACGACGTTGCTCAGTCCGTCCAGCGCGGCGCGATAGAACTCGAAGCGCGCACGCTCGCCCCGGCCGAACAAGTGGTTATCGTGGGGCAGGACTTCGTGAGCGAGCATGTCCTTCCACTGGAAGATCGAGGCCGCGGTCGGTCTGTATGCCGCGGGCTCACGCGAGCGACGCAGGCGCTCGTAGTGGCTCGGCAGCGGCGGCATCACGAGCGGCGCATCGGGGTGAATGTACACGATGGGGCGATGGTCGCGATGGGCGTAAATCTCGTCCATCAGGCGAACCGGGTCCACGGTGACGGTGCTGTGCAGGTACGTGGGGGCACGACCACGGACTGCGAGCGGGGAGACGTAGCGGAATGAGCGCCACGCGCGCTCGCCGTTACCTACGCGCACCGGATACCGCACTTCCGCAGGCGACGGGTCGTAGAGCACGGCATACTGCGCGTCCGGAAAAAGCGTCGCGCCGTGAATCGTCTCACTCGCCGCATCGCTCGAATCGATGACATTGATGATGATCTTGGTAGCCGCCATGAGAATCATCGCTCTCGAAACACTGCGATCACCAGCTCATTCTCGACGTTGAGCATCTTGCGCACCGAGAACTTGCGGCGCAGCTTCTTGCCGTAGCGGGTCGCGGCCGAGCGCAGCGCCATGTGGTAGCCAAGCTCGGTCGTCTCGAATCCCTGACCCACGTCGAGCAGCCGGAATGGCCACTTCTCACGCGGCGGCGGCGGCGTGTCGTCAGTCGAGATCATCCGGATGTCCGGGTCGGCGTACTGTTTGCGGTAGGCCATGGGCGTCTCCATCAGAACGGCACATCGTCATCGAAGTCGTCCTCGGCGTCCTCGTCCGGCGCGTTGGCGCCATGCGTGACAACCGGGGGGTGACGGTCATCGTCGCGCGGCGGGCGGTCGGCGCGGTTCCCGCCGCCGAGCAGCGTCATCTCATCGAGATAGACCTTGGTGGTGTAGCGGTCATTACCGCCCTTGTCCTGCCACTTCTCGGTGCGCAGCCGTCCGCAGCAGAACAGTTGCGTGCCCTTCGTGACGTACTTCTCGACGATCTCGGCAAGCGTGCCGAATGCCGCGATCCGCACCCATTCCGTGCGTTCCTTCTTCTCGCCGTCGCGCGTCTTCCACTGCTCAGTGGCGGCGAGGGAGAAATCGGCGACCTTGGAACCGGATGCGGCGAGAACCCGAACCTCGGGGTCGCGACCGACGTGACCGACCAGAATGACCTTGTTGACTCCGCGTGACATGATTCGATCCTCTCAGAACAATTCAGCGAACGGATGCCGACGCGACGTGATCGCAGCGCACGCCGACGAACACGCCTTCCTGCCCGATCCCGCGGGCGACCTCATTCAGTGCGGCCTGATTCCACGAGATCAGGGACCACGGCAGGCGGCCATCGAGGATGGCGCGCAGTACGGTCTCGGGGCTCGCGACAGTGCCCTTCCACGTCCGGCGCAGGCCGAGCTTGCCGCCGAGACTGTTCGTGACCTGCGGCGGGGTCGCCGACTTGGGCTCGGGCTTCTGCTTGAGACTGGCATCGAGGATCATCTCGGCGCCGGCCGCATCGCCAGCGGCCTCGGCCTCGGCGGCGATCTTCAGCGCGGCCTCTTCCTGCCGGCGACGTTCGGCCTCGCGTTCCTCGCGCAACTTGCGCTCCTGCTCGACGAGGTAGTCGCTCGCCTTGGACGACACGAGCTTCTTCGCATCGGACAGGCAGTCCGAGATGGGCCGGAACAGGCTTTGGATGAATGCAGCGTAATCGTCTACGGGCTTCTTGACCGAGCGCCGGTAGCTTTCGAGTCGGTCGGCCTTGTTCTTGACCACGCTCAGGAACAGTGACGCCTTGTCCGCGGATTCCTGATCGTGAACCTCGGCGCGCTTGGCCTGTTCCAGCAGCGAATCCGCGGCGGTCTTCATCGGCGCCAGCGAGCGGGCGATCTCGAAGGCCGGGGCGATGGAAATGGTATCGGACGCCGCCAGCATGGCGGTCGGCGACATCGGGGTGAAATCAGCAGCTTCGGTATTCTCGGTATTCATCGCAGTCCTTCCTTCAGAAAATGAGCGGCACGCCGGGCGTGTCGTCCGTGATCATGGGCGCGGCGCCTCGCACGGCGGCCATGAACGCTTGGCAGCGATCCAGCATCGCGGCCTGATATTCGGCGTCGCTGTAGACGTTCAGCACGATGGTATTGATTCGCCAGTCGCCCGCGTCCGGGTGATGGCAGACGAAGATCGTGCGATCCACGCCATGCACGAACATCTGTAGCTGCACCTGCGGGTAGTATTCGTCCGGCAGGCGTTGCGAGAAGCGCACGGCGTTGAAGTTGCGGATGTCGCGCGGGCACTTGATCTCGCCGTTCACGGTGCGGTCCAGCGCCATGAAGTCCGACGACACTCCGAGGAACGGAAAGTCGGGATGCTGCGCGAATCCGACCAGCTCGAAGTCCTCGCACAGTTGCAGCTCAGCATTGGCGCGAGCCACGGGCTCGTACTTGCGACCGTGTTCCACGTCCGCGGACACAAACGGCGCATCGGCGACCTCGGCGTCCGGGTGCTCGATCTCGTGCCGCAGGGTGTCGAGCAGCGTGTTCCAGCCCTTCGGGGTGCCGTGCATGATGGTCTTGATCCGGGTGCCCGTGATCTTGCCGCGGCGGGCGCGGTGCCAGCCCGGCGATCCCTGCGGCGAATCATCGAATACGGCGCGGCTCATTGGGCGGCGCTCCGGCGACGCTGCTCCATCATCTGTTTTGCAGCGGCGACTCGCTGCTTGATCTCGGCGTACTTGCTGGCCGGAATCTCGTCCAGCTTGGTGACATCGTAGGCCGCGACGATCTTGCGCACGAGTGTCGGGCCAGCGTATTCCGTGATCTCGGCGACCTGTTCGGGCGACAGCGACGGCTCAGGCGGGATGACCGTGCCCTCGATCACGTTGTCATCCTCGACCACTTTCTCGGTGCGGTTGTCGATGTCCACGGCGCGCTGCAAGTGCGTCCACGCGGGCGAATCGGCCTTGTCGCTCTCCCATCGCTTTTGGGCGCGCTTGATGGCGGCCTTCTTCGCGAATTCATCGAACCAGCGCACCCACCCCGAGTTCTGCCGGACCTCGCCGGTCCTGCGGTCGATGTAGGAATCGGACTGCGCTCGGATACGGTAGATGTCCTCGGCCGGCACCCATTCGACCTTGGGCAGCGTGCTGCCCGGCATCGTGGCGGCGACGTAGCAGCCGACGAACTTATTCTGCTCCCCGTCCCGGGGCGTCGCGAACGCGATCTCGTGCTCGAAATGATCGCCCTCGTGCGTGCGCTTGAGCGAGAAGCGGTCGGCCGAGTACACCACGTCTGCCACGATGTCGTGGACGCCGGCGCGGCGCGCGAGCCACAGCAGCCCGCGATACATGACCATGACGCTCGCCTGATATGCCCCGGACTTCCGGTCATAGCGGGCCAGCAGCGCCGCGTGCTGCTTCACCGGGTTCAGCGTCAGGCCCAAGCTGCCGACCGTCGTGAGCGCATCGACGAGACTGTCAGGCGCAGCGGCTTGCAAGTTCGGGTCGTCCATGATGCGACGCAGGGCGAACAGGCTCTCCGATTCCCATTGCAGCGGAGGCAGTTCGCCGGATCGCGCGAGCGCGTCACTGGCGGATCGAAACGCGGGGGCGGCAACCGCAATTTGCTTGGACAGTGCCGCTTCGGACGGCGCCTCGGGGCGCCGATCATCATTCCTGCTCATGGTGTACCTCGTGTTGTGCCGTGGTTGCACTGTAAGTCCGTGTGGCGACCTGTGTCAACGCAGACACGTCATAGTGGTCGCGCGCCTCGACCTCGGCGGACGAGCGTGCGTTGACCACGGCGTCGCGCACCCACGTATCGCCAGACGGCAGCCGGCGAATGTGGCCGCGGCGCAGATGCGGGACCGGGCTCTTGTGCGTGCCGCGAGGCCGATCCGCCTCGGCGAGCGCGCGGTAGTACAGCCCGGTATCGACGTGCGTGACGCGCACCAGCGGCGGCTTGCCTGAGCGAGCACGCTTGGCGTTCAGCCGGACAGGCGGCTCTGCGACCCTCGTGGGCACCCCGCGGGTGGACAGGATCATGCACATGCTGATCATGCCGTCCGCGAGCGACCCGAGCATCGTGCTGTTGTGCTTCGAGTCGACGCAGGAGTAGTAGGCGACGCCCCTGTATCGGCCCTCGTCGCAGTCGCAGATATGTCCGGCGCAACTCACAGCCATCGTCGTGCGGGCCGATTGAGTGACGCGAAACTCGGGCGGGACCACCATGAAATCGACCGCGAGAACCGAGGGCTTGTTCTCCGGTAGCTGCGGGAATCCGCCGACCGCGGCGACATCGACGCAGAGCGTCGCGTAACGGTACTTGTCGATGTGGTGCTCTCGGAGCGGCTGGTCGCTGTCTCGATCAAGGTCAATCGTGTACCAGAACAGGGACGAAGGGAACGGCAGGCGCAGGAAGCCGGCCGACCAGAATTGTGCGCCGCGGATAGCCTCAGACCGCACAACCGCGTCGGGCATCCGCCCGAAATCGAAGACCTGCGCGCGAGCGGCGCTGGCGGCCAGCGCGGACCAGAACACCCGCTGTTCGTCCGACTGGCTCTGATCCTCGGAGAAGCGGCGCAAGGCGTGCGCGAATTCAACCGGCGCAGGGCGGTGCGAATCGCTCAAGAACATCATCTTGCTGGATCGCATCACGTCGCTTCCTCAAGAATTTCCTTGGCCGCGGCCGTGATGCCGCGCTCACGCCCGAAGGCGGAGAAGATGCGCCGCGCCCGGGCCAGCGGGTACTCCCGCCCGCGATGCGTGAGCGGCAGCATGTGCCGTTCCTCGTCCAGCGGTACGGCGTGATGGCGCACCCCGAAGTCTTCCATCGTCAGCACATGCAGCTTGGTGCGCCCGGGCTTCACAATTGCGCAGCGCCAGCCCTCGTGCGTGTGCCATCGCATGACCTTCATCGTTGATCTCCCGCGGTTTTTTGCCTGACAGGCCGATTCTCCCACAACGCGACACAAGACGCAACAGCGGGGATATACACGATACGTCGCGTGTTTGTCATCGGATTGCGCGCTGTGAGAGAATCGGTCCAGTTGCAGAGGAGTGTTCCACGTGGAACGCATGGGCTTCCCGACAAATTTCACCACGGCTGAACTGGAACGCTTGCGCGAGCTGGTGCTGGCTGCGCGTGAGCGTCGCTCGGAACCCGAGATCGACAACCTCGCGACCAAGCTGGTGTCCTACTGCTCGATGGTCCGGCAGGTTCGCCCGGTCGCCATGCCGGCCCGCGCCGGGTAGGTATTTCTACCTACATCGGCCGGGCCGGTGCCCTCACCTGCGCCCTCGGGGTAGGTATTTATACCTATGCCGGTTGACCCCGGGCATCAGGCGGCGGTATATCGCCCCTCGTGTGCTGGCCGATGCTGTGATGCCTGATCACCGAGCCAGCGCGACAGGGCGCCTCACGGCGCTCCGTCGCCGCAGGGGTTCAAGCGTTCTCCCGGGATTGGTCCCGGGGTCACGATCCGGCCTCGACGCGACATAGCCCGCAGGATGGGGCGCTGCAAAGCGGGCGATGGATATGGGGCGGTCGCCTGTCGATCTCGGCCCGGCACTGAAATGCTAGGCTGTGCGGGACGACGGGAAGAGTGGCTGACTATCGGCACCATGCAGAGACCCGGCGTTCCCGGGGCAAGTCCGATCAGCGAGGGGCGGAACACGCGCCAGCCTCGACCGGGTGTGACCGACCGACCGACGGTCCTCGGGCGCGCAAGCGCAAGCCGGAAACCTGAGCGCCGCTGCGGCTGCGAGACCCCTCGCTGTCCGTCAGGCGGCCTCAGGAGTTCTGGCCGTGCCGGGCCGCTCCCTCCCTCCCTCCGATCCTTGGGGTTCGGAGAGACGGGCCCCCGGGGCAGGGGGCGGGGCGGTGGCCCCGGAGCCGGGGCGGCGGGGCGCCCGGGACTCGGACTCGGGACTCGGGACTCGGACTCGGGGCGGCGGCCCTCCCCATGGCCCGGGGATTTGACATAATCCGGGCCGCGCTGCGGCACAGCAGCATTCTCGTGATTCGCGTTGTTTCTCGGCTGTTTTGCGCTATGATGCAGGCATGGCTCGCTGCAAGTGGTGTGCTGATCCGATCTCGTGGGAACTGCGCGCTGGCAGGTGGGTGCCCGTGCATCCGCATACCTGGGCCGATCATCGTCTGGAATGCGTTGGCGACCCGGAGCAGTGGGAAGCGAATCACGAGCGGCGTGTGCGCGAGTTCGTGCGCAAGCTGCCGGAGCGTGCCGAGCCCAAGGCGCCGGCGAAGCCGATGTTCAGTCGCGCGCCGTCGCGACGGTCGCCGCGTCAGCGTGACCTGTTCCGGTAACCGCTGCGGTTGACCTTGCCGGCCGCCGCCGTTACACTGCGAAACGGCACAACACAAGGCGATTCCGGTGGCGAGACCCCTGAAACCCGGGCAACGACTCCCGCGCAACGCGCATCGTGTTCGCGCGCTCGTTGAGCGTGGCGAGATCGACGCGGTGTTCCTGCGCGAAGCGAGCGACGTGCTCACCCCGGATGGCCTGATCGTGGACCCTTCCATCGACCCCTCGACGTGTCACTGGCCCGTGCGTGGCTGTTGGGTGCTGGCGAGCTTGAAAGGGCGCAACGAGTGGTTGTGCGATAGGCTCACGAAGGCGCTGCGCCGAGACGGTGCTGCGTCCGTGGATGTCGTCTACGATTTGGGTGAGAAGCGAGACCAAGATGGATGCAGGTTCGTCCACGCCTTGCACTGGCCTTGAGCTGAGGCCGTACCAGAAGCGCGCCGTGCTGCGCATCGAGGCCAGCAACGCGCGCCGGATTCTCGTCGCGAGCCCGACCGGATCGGGCAAGACCATCATCGCAATGTCGGTGGCCGAGCGAGCGGTGCGGCGTGATGGCGCGCGAGTGACGTTCCTCGCTCCCCGGCACGAGCTGATTGCGCAACTGCGTGCCAAGCTCGACGCACACGCGCCGTTCCGGTATGGCGTGATCACGGCGACCGACAAACACCTGATCGCCCTGAATCAGCCTGTGCAGGTCGCGAGCGTGGATACGCTCGTGTCCCGGGCCGTGAAGCGGGATCGTCTGGTGCTTCCGTCTGCGGACATCGTGATCGCGGACGAAGCGCACCTGTACCTCACCGAGTTGCGCACCAAGCTGTTGCAGCTCTACCCGCAGGCCCGGATCATCGGGTTCACGGCGACGCCCGGGCGGTATGACGGGCGCGCGCTCGGCGTGCTGTTCGACGAGTTGCAGGAAGTCGGCACCGTCCGGCAACTGACGACGCACGGCTATCTCGTGGACGCGGAATACTACGCGCCGTCCGCGCCGGACCTCGCTCGCGTGCGCACGGTGGCCGGCGACTACAACCTCAAGGATATTGGCGAGCGGATGCAACCGCTGCTCGGCGACATCGTGCAGCACTGGTTGAACCTCGCGCCGGGGCGCAGGACCGTGGTGTTCGCGACGAACGTAGAGCATTCCAGCTACCTCGCGCAGTCCTTCCGGGCCGCTGGCGTGGCGGCCGAGCATATCGACGGCACGGCGAGCGAGCCGCACCGGGATGCGGTATTCGGACGCTTCCGCAGCGGCGAGACGCAAGTGCTGTGCAACTGCGACATCGCCACCTATGGTTTCGATCTTCCGGAGATCGATTGCGTGGTGATGGCGCGCCCGACGCGCTCGGTCGTGCGCTACTTGCAGATGCTCGGGCGTGGATTGCGCACGTTCCCGGGCAAGCACAACCTGCTGGTGCTCGATCACGCCGGCAACGTACACGAGCACGGCTACGCCATCGACGACAGGTATTGGTCGCTCGACGGCAGCCGCGAGCAGAAGGCGCGCGAGCGACGCGCCGCCGAGAAAAAGCGCGGCGAGTTGCGCTCGCTCACCTGCCCGGACTGCAAGACGGTCTTCTCGGGCTCGCTCACCTGCCCGAAGTGCGGCTATTACTTCGAGCGCATGGGCCGCGAGTACACGGTGGTCGAGGGACTGCTCGTGCCGATCTCGACGAAGAGCCCGGCCGCGATGAGCGAAATCGAGCGCATGAGGTTCTACACCGAGCTGCTGGGGTATTGCGTCAAGTATGGCAAGCGCACGGGCTTTGCCGCCTATTGCTATCGGGATCGTATCGGGTCCATGCCGCCGCGCCAGTGGATCACATACGAGCCGACTGTGCCGTCCATCGAGACGATGCGCTACGTGCGCAGTCGCATGATCCGCGCGGCCAAGTCGAGGCAGCGAAATGTCGCCTGAACAGCATGGTGTGGAACGTCACCTCGCATGGCACGGGGAAGTCGAGTTGCTGAACGCGCGGTGGGAGCTCGGCGTGGGGCGCACGGTGGAACTCGGGATCGCCGGGGACTCGCTGGATCGCGTACATCCGTTCAAGCGATTCCAGAAGGCGCGCGGTGGCAAGATGGGCACGCGCTTTCACGTCGCCATCGCATCGTCCACGAGCGGCGAGGTGCGCTACGACGGGCAGTGCATGTTTTGGGGATGGCGGGATGGCCCGACCGGGCAGTCGATCACGCTCCTGCTCGACGACGAGACGTACTCGCATCCGTTCGATGGCTGTCAGCGGCGTGCGCGGGGACTCCCGGGGGAGTTTTTCGCAGCGGCATTCGTGGAGCTGGACGACGACGAAGCGCCGGTGGATCAGGCCGCGCGCGAAGTCGTGGAGCGCGCCGAGCGGCAGGCCAAGCGCCGCAAGCCGCGCACGCTGTCTCAGCAGGCGCACATGATGATCACCGGGCCGCAATTCCTCGGCTACCTGCGCGATCTCAGGGATGACCCGTGCGTCACTGCGGACGCTGCGCGCGAGTACGTGCGCCAGACGCTCGGCATCGAATCGCTGTCAGCACTCGACGCCGACCCCGCTGTTGCGGCAAAGTTCGACGCCGAGATTCGCAGACCGTTTGAGCTGTGGGTGAACTGAGGGGGCAGCGTGAGCGAGCCGAATACGATCCTGTCGTGGCCGTGGGAGCAGGTGCTCGAAGTCTATCGCCTCTACGGGCGGGAGATCGGCACGCTGGCGATGCGCGGGGACAAGCTCGCGCGGCGAGTGGTGGACGCCTACCAGTACGCCTACGATCACCCGCGTGACGTGGCCGCGAACCGCAAGGTGCGCGAGATGCTGGACGAATACCTCAAGCGCGACCTGCGCCCGGCCGAACGCTCCGAACTCGGGAGTCGGTTGGGGCATATCGTGGACATGCCGGCCAGAGTGCAGTGACCGCGCTCACCTGCCGCTGCATGGAACCGGACGCCTGTCCGTTCACGCGCGGCGAGTTCTGCGAGAACCCGGACTGTGCGAGGATCGCCGAATGGGTGCATTTGCCAAGTTCGGTCGCCGAACACGAAGCAAGACTCCGAACGCTGCGCTGCGTGGTCAGTGGACGGCGGCCTGTGACGCTGCATCACTGTCGGGGCGGGTCCATGGCGGCGACCCCGTTCGGGGTGCCCGGCATCGGTCAGAGGCAGAATCCGGGCCTGCAAATACCGCTGCACGCGCACTATCACGTGGGGGGCTTCGGGATCGACAGCGGGATTGGTGCGGTGACGTGGGAGCAGACCTTCGGCGATCAAGTGGATCACCTGACGAGGGTCGAGGACATCTTGGGGTACAGCCCGTGGGCGCTGGCGTGGCAGTGGGCCTCGATGCTGGTACGGGCACGCATCGCACGCTACTTGAGCGAGTCGCCTTCCCGATGCCTCCCTCCGCGAACGAATATTGGCGAACCGCAGTCATCTACTCCAGAAAGCAGGGACGACACGTCTCCGTGACCTACGTGGATCGGCCCGGGAAGAGCTACCAGCGGGCCGTGCGCGAGCAACTGTGGGAAGCCCGGGCGGTCTATGATTCCCCGAATCCGGTCGAGGTGGAGATGCTGGTGCAGTTCAGTCCGAGATTCGCGCGAATCTCGGACCTCGACAACAGGGTGAAGCCCTTTCTGGACGCGCTCGCGAACGGGCGCCTGATCCGCAACGACAGGCAGGTGCGACGGCTAGAGGTGCGCGAGGGCCCGCCGTGCGATCCTCCGGCTGTGGTCTGCACGGTGCGTGAACGGCTGTTCGATCCGGCCGATGCGTTGCGCTGGATGTACGGCTCGGGGTAGACTCACTCCGCGGCGCGTGTTGTGCCTGACACTATGTCCATTCGTGCTCATCGCCCCGTGGACGCCGCCCAATGCCCGCTTCACTGCGGGCCTTGGTCTTTCCGGCCCCTGAGATCATTGATTCGGTCGAGGATCGCCCGGTTGTGATCGCGCAGTTCTTCGATCTGCTCGCGCATCTGCCGGATCGCCTTGCGCAATCGCAGCTTCTGCTCCGGCGTGGGCGGGCGCTTGGTGTCGTGCAACTCGGCCGTGAGGCGCGTCAGCTCGCCCATCATCTTGCGCCGCTGCGTGGTGATGAGTGTGATCTCGCCGTGCAGTGCGAGGATCGCGGCTCGTTTGACTGACATGCATCCTCCCGAAAAAAAAGGGGCGCCGAAGCGCCCCAAGTGTCCGTGATTCCGGAGCCGTCGGCTAGGCCGCGAGCGCCAGAACCTTGCCGGCCTCGCGCTCGATCTCGACGCGCGCATCCTGATACTGGATGCCCTTCGCGTAGGCCGTGATGCCGACGCTCGCGTCCCACAGCGACTCGATGGGCCGGCCCTCTTCGCTCAGGTGCGCGGCCTTGATCGCCGCCGCCTGCGCGCCGGAGAACTTGCGGGACTTCAGGAAGGCGTCCACGTCATCGCCGATCTTCTTGGTGCGCGCATCCTCGATCAGCGCCGTGATCGGCTGCGCGGAGCTATGGACGTAGCTCTCGATGGCGGGGTACACCTCGTCGATCCAGCGCGCCGGGGCACCGGACGTGTGACGGAGACGGACCTCGGTGTAGTCGAGGGCGCCCCACACGATGCGGTTGCTGCACACGTAGTCGAAGAGGAACGTCGCGATGCCGAGCGAGCGCGAGCCGACCTCGCTGTTCCACAGGAAGAACCCGCGCGCCAGAGAGCCGGGTTGCCCGTCGCGGCGGTTCGGCACCTCGATCCGGTTTTCCTCGTCCGCGAGGAAGATGAACATGTCCCGGTCGCTCGCGAACAGGGTGGTGTTTTCCTTCGTGACCTCGACCCGCGCGCCGAACTCGCCGGGCACGCGGAAGTCGCCGCTCACGCCGTCGCCCACGCGCTGCACGAGCGCATCGACGATGCTGGAATTCCACACCCGCCCGTAGTTCGGGCCGGTGACGGCGCGGAGCTGCGCGGCACCATCCTCGGGCTTGTAGAGCAGCACGCCGAGATCATCGTTTTCGCGCTGCGTGACGAGCCCGTAGTTGATGCAATCCGCAGCCAGCGCGCTCGGCAGCTCGCGGATGTACGACGCCGGGGCGCCGGCACGCTGCGCGAGCTGGCCGAAGGACCAGTGGGTCGGCGCGACGGGCACGCCGTTGGGGCCGGTCACGACGAGGGCGCGGGAATCGCCATCGACGGGATGCGCTTCGAGCGCCTTCGAGGGCACCACGCGGGCCGCCGACATCCTGCGCTGCGCGTGCAGGAAGGACTGCATGTCATACAGCGACGTGAACCGCTGGTCATCCGGACGGGTGGCCCACTGGTGGGAAGCCTGAGTCAATGTGGTCATGGTCATCTCCTAGTGTTGCCGGACTCCGGGCCGGCGACCGTCATGCCAAGTGGCATTCCGATGCGGGCCTCGCGACCCGCATCAGGATGCGACCTAGACGAAGCGGGCGATCAGGTACACAATCAGGGCGACGATGACGCCGTCCACGAATCCGGCCGCGTAGGTCACGGAACCGGGCAGGGCGTTGAAGCGGGAGAGCAGATTGCGCATGGCTGTTTCCTTCTGTGATCGAGCGTTGGGCGCACCCTAACACAACATGAAACAGACTGCAACACCCTCATCGGCACGTCCGCCCGCGCATCGGTTCGGCTTCCCCGGACTGATGCCGCGCACGTATCGGGTGCGGGTGTTCTGCGAGGAGTACATCAGGGATTTCAACATCACGCAGGCCGCTCTGCGCGCGGGCTACACCGAGAAGTACGCCGGGCACCGCTGCCACGAGATCGTGCGCAAGTACGCCGACTACATCAAGTGGCTGCAGGCGCACGTCGCAGTCGAGTCCGCCGAGCGCATCGCCATCGATCAGGAGCAGGTGCTCCGGAGGCTGGCTCGCATCGCATTCGCCAACGAGTACGACTACCTCGTGATCGAAGAGGTGCAGACGCCGGACGGTGAAGTGGTGCGCCGGGCTCGGCGCAAGGAATTGCACGAGCTGACCCGGGACCAGATGGAAGCCATCCGAGTCAAGCGCGTGGGGGATGACCTCGACTACGAGCTGCTTGATGTCGAGGGTCAACTGGTCAACCTCGGCAAGCACCTCGGCCTGTTCAACGACAAGCTGATCTTCGAGCACCGGCACAAGCACCTGCACGCCAATATCGACCTGACCGGGGTGTCCGAGGATCGGCTGGTGGCGCTCGAAGCGCAGTTCGCCGAACTGCTGGCCGGGGACGAGCAGGGCCGGCGGTTGCTGGAAGCGCAGTGATGCCGCAGTGGAAGAACGCGCCGCACATTCACGAACCGGGCTACATCGAGCTGTGCCGCACGGTGGACGCCTACATGGCCGACCGTCGCAAGCGGTTCATCCGGGGCTTTGCGGCGGAGGTGATCGCGGCAGGCTACGGCGCCATGGCTCCGGCACGCCGGGGGCAGAAGCCCGAGACGTGGCAGGCCGTGGGCCGACGCCTGTACGGCGCCCGGGAGTTCCACGCCGCGATCCGGGAACTGCTGGCCGAGCGGGAGAAGAGCCGTGAAGCGGTCTGAGCGGCGCGAGATTCGCAAGCGATACCCGGTGCGATACGAGATTCCCGCCGAGTGGGCGCCCGTGGGCCTGATGATCCTCGCGTGGCTCGCCTTCCTCACGGGGCTGATCTTCGGGCGGTGGCACTTCGCGCTGGCGGCCCTGTGCGGCGGCGTGGCAGTGGGTGCTACGCTGCTGGCGCTCGTGGTGTGGGGATTGACCCTCTGGATTCGGTCAGTGGAAACTCGGTGAAGCCATGAAGATACGGAACTTGATGGGAGTTGGCAGCCCCTCCGGGGGGAGCTTGCAGAACATCCGGCCGACGGGTCGGCCCCTGCCGCTGCGCGACCGCATCGCCCATCGGCGGGCCGAGCTGGGTCAGCAGGGGAGAGCACTGCGTGGACAAGGTTTCCTTCGCACCCGAAGGCCGTGAGGCCAGCGACGCCCTGCTCGCGCAGGATCAGGCGGTCATCGAGGCTCGGCTCGCCATCCTCAATGAGGCCATCGAAGCCGGGCGCAAGGCCATCGCGGAAGAGCTGATCGCTCCCAGCCAGCGCAGCGAGGAAGATCGGCTCCTAGATCGAGTCCAGATGCTTGAGGCCCTGCTGCGCCGCGTCGGGGTGGCGGTGCCTGAGTGACGGGCTCCCCGGTGTGGACCCCGCTGGACAGCGTCTGCCATGCCGAGCACGGTGAGCTCTGCGACCTGAGCCTCGCGAGGTGCCAGAAGGGCAGGACACCGGGCAGGAGCGCGCGCATTGGGGCAGGGTGCGGCAGGCCCTGTGGGGCGTGTATCCGGTGACGTTGCAGTGACCGCGACAGCACCGGGCGCGCCGTCCGCGTGGCGGTCAGGATGGGCGAGGGGAGTTGGCTCGGTGTTGGGGTGTTGCAGGAAGGTGCGCGAAATGACGCGCAGGGCTGAAGCTGGCGGCGCAGGACGCCCGATCGCGCGCTCGGCGGGTCGAACCCAAGGGGTGCATCCGCGCGTCACCACGGGCTTCTCCGTGGCTCTGGCGAGGCCCGGGCGGGCTCAGACGGTCCCGTAGCCGTGCTCGCCGACTCCGCGCAGCTCTCCCCGATCCAGCGCGCCGAGCGGTACTACACGGCGGTATCCGCCGAGACGTGCCGGCGCAGCCTGCGGCGGTTCCTCAAGGCCGTCTGGCCGCTGATCGACCCGAAGCCGCTGGTGAACTCGTGGCACATCGACGCCATTGCCGACCATCTTGCCTACGTCACCCTCGGGGACATCCGCAACCTGATGATCTCGGTCCCTCCGCGGTCCACCAAGTCGAGCGTGTGCTCGGTGGCGTGGCCGGCGTGGGTGTGGTGCGACCAGCCCGAGACGCAGTTCCTCTTCGCCTCCTACGCCGCCGAGCTGGCGAACTTGGACGCCGCCAAGATGCGCCGCCTCGTGGAGTCCCGGTGGTACCAACAACGCTACCCGCAGGTGGTGATCCTGTCGGACGAGAACCGGATCAGCCGGTTCAGCAACACGGCGGGGGGCTACCGGACCTCGATCAGTGTCGGGGCCAAGACGACGGGCCTCGGCGGGGATATCCTCGTGCTGGACGACCCGCACAACGCCCTGCAAGTCGAGTCGGACGCCATCCGCAAGCATACGATCGAGTGGCACGATGGCGCGTGGCGCTCCCGCGTGAACAACGCGAACACGTCCCGCAGGGTCTACGTGGGCCAGCGCACGCACGTCGGGGACGTGTTCGGGCACGTGCTCGCCATGGAAGGCCAGCGGTGGGAGAAGCTGGTGCTGCCCATGGAGTTCGACGGCTCGCGGCGGTGCATCACCTACCGCAACCGCGGCAACGGGCCCGAGGGGGAGCCGCTGTTCCGCGATCCCCGGACGACGCCGAACTCGCTGCTGTGCCCGGAGCGGTTCGACGAGAACTACGTGGCGCAGGAGAAAGAGGCCATCTCGGCGCGCGTCTGGAATGCGCAGTATCAGCAGCAGCCCGAGGGCGCAGGCGGCGTGATCCTCAAGCGCAACTGGTGGCGCCCGTGGCGCTGGCCGGACTGGCACGCCGAGTACCGCAAGACCGAGCGGCCCCTGCCGGACATCTTCGAGGTGGTGCAGACCTATGACACGGCGTTCGAGTCCGGGGAGCAGGACTCGTGGACCGTGCGCACGACTTGGGGCTTGTTCCAGTACAGCGAGCTGACCCGCGACGAGCGCAACCGCACGCACCACGCGACTCCGGAGCGCACGCACGCGATCCTGCTGGAACGTCGGCGCTGGCGCCCGGGCTTCGGCGAGATGCGCGACGAGGCCATCGAGTCCGCGAAGACGTGGGAGCCTGACCGCATCCTGATCGAGAAGAAGGCGAGCGGGCACTCCCTGATCTCCGAGTTGCGAAAAAAGGGCCTGCCGGTGCGAGGCGTCAAGGTGGACGGCGACCTCGTCTACCGCGCGCACATGAGCTCGCTGCCGCTGGAGAAGGGCGCCGTCTGGTACGTCGAGCGCCGGTGGGCGGAAGACCTGATCAACGAGTGCGCCGCCTTCCCGAACGTGGACTTCGACGATCAGGTGTCCGCCGTCACCATCGCCCTGCAATACATGCGCCGCTACATGGACCTGCAACTGTCGGACGACGAGCTCGACGACGAGGCGGGCGTGCGGCTGTTCAACCCGCGCCTCGCTCGGCGCGAGAGCTACTACGGGTGAGGGTGGTCTGGGCGGCAGGACTTGAACCTGCGACCTCCTGCTCCCAAGGCAGGCGTTCTGCCAGACTGAACTACGCCCAGATGGGCCGAGCATACACGCCACAACGCGCAACAAGCAACACGCCCGCGACGTGGTGGCGCACCATCACGAAACGCCCTAGAATCGGGCGCAACTACCGGCCCCTGCCGATGGGCGGCTGCCGGCGACACGATCCGCCTACCGGGGGACGCGAGTGGCCGCAGTCGATGTTGTAGAGCTCTACCCGCAGGTGCCGCAACGCTCCGAAGAGGGCGGTACGGCGTTCACGGCGTATCCGGATGGCACCGAGATCGTCGAGTTGTTCGACGACGGGTCCGTGGCCGCTTCGGCCGCGGGTGGCTCCGGGTTCAACGTCAACCTCGCCGAGCGCATGAGTGCGAGCCAGCGCGCCACGTATGCCGGGCGGCTGTGCGAGTACGCCGAGACGGACCTCGACAGCCGCAAGGAATGGGATCGGCTGTCGGCGCAGGGACTGCGCGCCTTGGGCGTCGAGCGCATTCCCGCCGAGCGGCTGCCCTTCGTGGGCGCCGCGGCGGTGCAGCATCCCGTGCTGGCCGAGGCGTGCGTGCAGTTTCAGGCGAACGCCATCGAAGAGTTTTTCCCCGCGACGGGCCCGGTGCAGGGGGCCATTGCCGGGGACGCCACGCCGGAGATCGAGGCGCAGGTCGAGCGCGCCTCCGACTTCATGAACTACTACCTGACGGCCGTGGACGAGGGCTACTACGCCGACACGGATCAGATGCTGTTCTACCTGCCGGTGGCGGGCAGCGTGTTTCGCAAGGTGGAGCCGGACCCGCGGACGCAGAACCCGGTGGCCCGGTACGTCAAGGCCGAGGACTTCATCGCGCCGTACTTCGCCCGGGAGTTGAAGCACTGCCCGCGCTACGCGCACACCTATCCGCTGACGGGGGCGGAGATCAGGCGGGCGATGCGCAGCGGGCGGTTCATCGACCTGACCCTGCCGCATCCGGCGCTTGCGGACGAGGTGACGGCGGGGCGGAAGATCGAGGATGCCTCGGATCGGCGCCAACCCGTGCTTCACTCGGACGACGAGCTGTACGAGATTCTGGAGTACCACATCGAGGGCTCGCTGCCGGAGGGCGTGGACGAGCTGGACACGGGCGAGATCGACCTGCCGTATGTGGTCTACGTGGACAAGACGAGCCGGGAGATTCTCGGCGTCTACCGCAACTGGAAGGAAGGCGATCCGACCTTCGAGAAGCGGGTCTGGTTCGCGCACTACCGCTTCCTGCCCGGGCTCGGGTTCTACGGGTGGGGCTTCGTGCATGTGCTCGGGTCGCTGGCGGACGCGGCGTCCGGTGGCATCCGGGCGACGCTCGACTCGGCGCTGATGGCGACGGTTCAGGGTGGATTCCGGGCGAAGGATGGGGTGAAGAAGGCCGGTTCGGTCGAGATCGAGCCGGGCAAGTGGAAGGACATTGACGCCACGAGCGACGAGCTGGCGCGCACGTTCTTCACCCCGCCGTTTCGGGAGCCGTCTGGCGCCCTGCCGGCGCTGGTGACGGGGCTCGTATCGGACGCCCGTCGTTTCGCCTCGATCACCGAGGTTGTGGTCGGGCAGGCGGACAACCGCGGACCCGTGGGGACGACCATCGCGCTGATCGAGCAGTCGATGAAAGTCTTCACTGCGATCCACAAGCGCATCTACGCGACGGCGCGGCAAGAGTTCCGGATGCTGGCCGAGCTGTTCTACGAGTACGGGGCGACGCACGAGTACCCGTACCACCTCAAGGGCGAAGCGCGGGTGGCGCTGCGCGAGGACTTCGATGACCGGGTGGACTTTCTGCCGGTCGCGGACCCGAACATCATCTCGTCTGTGCAGCGCATTGCCATTGCGCAGGCGCAGATTGAGCTGATGAACACCTCGCCGGACCTGTACACCATCGAGCAGCGCGCGGAGGCGCACCGGCGCCTGCTGCGTGCGCTCAAGGTGCCGGACCCGGAGAAGGTCGAGCCGAGCCCGCCGCAGCCGATTCGCATCGACGCGGTGGGGGAGAACGCCGCTCTTCTGACGGGCCGGGCGATCCGGGCGTTCCCCGGGCAGGCGCACGACCTGCACCGGATGATTCACGAGCGGGGCTACGCGGACGCGCAGAACACGATGACGCCCGACGAATTCCGGGTCTACTCGGCGGCCATGCTGTCGCACATCCGCGAGCACGACGCCTTGGAGATGCTGGAACAGGTCTCGGCGAACATGCAGGCGAGCATCGGGGTGCCGATGCCGCCCGTGGACTACTACGCCGAGGGTGGCGAGGACATGGACCCGGACCTCGAAATGGCGATCACCATTGCGGCCTCGCAGGCGCTGCCGCCGCCTCGCGCGCCGGGTGCGCTGGCGCAGGGGCAGGGAGACCCGGCCGCGGCGAAGGCGGCCGAGGACCAGCGGGCGCTCACCGAGGCGAGGGATGCAGAGTCGGTGGCGAAGATCGAACGCCAGACGGCGGAGTTCGCGGCCCGGGAGAAGCGCGAGCAGCAGGCATTCGAGCGCAAGCAGGCCCGCATGGATGATGAGACGGTGGCGGCGATCCTGCGCCGGGGTGCGCAGGCGAATCTCGACCAGCGCAACAGGGCGCAACAGATGGCGCAGAGCCTGAACCGCTTAACGGTGGCCAGACCGAAGGCGGGTCGGAAGAAGTGAACGTCACGCCGGCCGAGGTGCGCAAGGCGCGCAGTTTCCTGTACGCGCATCACCGGCGTGCCTTTGGCATCTCGCCGCGCCTGTTTGCCGGTGCCGCCCGGGAGTTGGGCGTGTCGTTTCGCGAGCTGTTGAAGTTCATCGCCCTGTTGTACGCCCGAGGAACGCAGGCGGGCGTTTTCCGCATGGAAAACCTGCGCAACATCGCAAGCAGAGGATCAGTGCAATGAGCATGAGCAAGACCCCGCCGAGTCCGCAGCAGAGGCGTCGCGACAACCGTTCCCCGGGCTACAGCGGCTCGAAGGTGTCCGTGCCGGCGCGGGGTGCGCAGGCCGGAGGTGGCAAGAAGGCGTGCCGCGGAGTGGGCGTCATGGGCCACGTGGCGGTGAAGGAGCGTGCGCGCGGCGCGCAGGGGCAGTGAGTGGCGGACCTGCCGCTGCACATCGCGATTCTGGACGCTGCGATCCGTCGCACGACCAAGCGTCGCGAGGAACTGAAAGAGCAGATGGCGGCCGGCGTGGATGATCGCCGGTACGCGCAGTTGGTCGGGGCTGCCCGCGAGGCGGCCAGCCTGATCGCTGCGCTGGAAGAATTGAGACGCGCTCAGGTCGAGGGCGTCGAGGACGACGAGGAACAGGAGGGTTTGTGACCGCATACAGTTCGCCGCGCCGTAGCGCCGTGGATCGAGCCGTCGAGGAACTGAAAACCGAGCAACGGGCGCCGTTGGACGCCACGAAGATACCGGGCAAGACGCTGTACTGGCGCGTGCTCGTGGAGCCGCGCAAGGCCAAGGCGGTGAGCGCCGGTGGGATTGAGATCGCTGCGGTGGCGCAGCAGGCCGACGACTACCTGACGACCGTGGGCCGCGTGGTGCAGGTCGGGGCGTTTGCCTTTAAGTCGAGGACTGCGGCGGGGCTGTGCCTCGCCGATGAACCGAATCTCCCGACGGTGGGGGACTTCGTGCTGTATGAGCAGTACGCGGGGCAGGAGATCATGCTGGTCTCCGGGCACCGACTGCGCATTCTCACGGACACCGAGATTCTCATGGTCATCACGGACCCTGATGCAATCCGGGCGTATGTTTGACGCGGCAGAGGCCGCAGGGGTTCAACATGGCAGACACAGACGAGCAGGCTCCCGCGCACCCGAAGGTGCAGGGGGAAGAGGGGCGCCGGGCGGACGAGTTCGTGCCGCCTGATCGCGCGGACGTGATTCAGCCGCATGAGGGCGATGTGGTCGAGGAAATCGACCTCGGCAAGCCGCTGGCGGCCAAGAAGAGTGACGAGGACGAGGCGCCGCTGCGCACCGAGGACGGACGCAGGCCCGGCAAGCGCGAGCGCGCGGATGCGGAGTACAGCAAGGACGTACAGCGCCGGATCAACCGTGAAATCTCGCTGCGCAAGCGCGTGCAGGCCGAGCTGGCGGAAGAGCGCACGGCGCGGCAGAGCATGGAAGCGCGCCTTGCGGCACTGGAACGGGTCTCGCAGACGAGCCAGCACGCCGCCACGATCCAGTCGCTCGACGCCAAGATCGCCGAGCTGACCAAGAGCCTCGAGGTGGCGATTGAGGCTGGCAACACGAAGGAGCAGTTGCGGCTGCAAGTGGAACTCGGCGACGTGCAGGCCGAGCGCAAGATTCTGCAACGGCAGAACGACGAGACCCGCGCTCAGGCGCAGCAGAAGCCGGGTGGCACGCCGGGCGGTGAGCCGCCGCGTGAGCCGCGGGTGCAGCAGTGGATTCACGCGAACCGTCGCTGGTGGAACACGGATCGGTGGGCGAGCGCGCACAACGACGCCATCGAGCATGACCGGATGATCCTCGCCGAGATCGAGGACGGCACGCTCGACATGGAGCGTTACAGCGACGAGCACTTCGCCGAGCTGGCGCGGCGGGTGCGGGCGGACTACCCGGACCTCGACATCCGGGGTCCGGACGGGGAGCCATTCGGGAACGGAGAGGACATGGTGAACGCACGAGACACGGACGAGATCGACACGGGTGCGCGCCCTGCGCCGCGCAATCGTCCGCCGCAGGGTGGGATTGGCTACCGCAAGGGCCGCGCGAGCAGCCCGAGCGAGGTGGAACTGGCCCGGCGAGGGAAGGTGCAGCTCACGGCCGAGGACTACAGCCAGATGCGCGTCTTCGGGCTCGACCCGAACAACGCGCAGCACAAGAAATACTTTGCGCAGGAGCGTCTGCGCTCCATCGTGCGCGACGGAGGTGGCCGATGAGCCCGAGAATCAGCGAATTTCAGGCCGAGCAGAGCGAAGCGGCCGACGTGCTGGCGCAGGCCATGAAGCGGGCCGAGCGGCGGCAGTTCACGATGGTCGAGCGCAAGAAGCGCAAGACGACCCCTGACAGTCAGCAGACACATGCGCTGGACAACGACAGTGTGCATGTGCAGAATGAGTCCGCCCGACAGGTCGATTCAGTGGAGCAAATCGACCGCGACAGCGAGCTTCCGACCTCGTGGAAGCGCCCGTCCATCCTCGGAGCCCCGGACCCTCGTCCCGGGTTCGTGCAAAGATGGGTGCGCTACAAGGTGGGGGCCGACGAGGACACCGACAACCTCGAAAAGATGTTGGAACAAGGCTGGCGCCCGCGCAAACGATCCACTGGCAAGCGCGTGCATGAACTGACGGCCGACCTTAAGGGAAAGTACGGGCAGTACATCGTCAAGCGTGGTCTGATGTTGATGGAGCTTCCGGAATCGCTTGCCGCGCAGCGGCGGGCCTACTACCGGAGGCGCCTCGACAGGATGACCGAGAGCATCGACCGGGACTTGTTCAAGGAGAACAACCGCGTCATGCCGCTGTTGAAGCCGGAGCGCCACACGAGGACCACGGTCCATGCGCGCCGGGGGCGGCTTGAGGCGAACATTCCGGACGATGAGGGTGCGGACGCCTGAAAGGGTGCCGCGTGGTTTGACTTGACGGAGTACGACCATGGCAAACAAGGACCGTCCCAACGGTTTCACTGCGACGCAGCACGGGTCGGGTGGCTCGGCGAATCGCTTGTCGCGATACCACATCGCGGACGGCCTCGCGGCCAACCTCTTCCGCGGTGATGCGGTCATTCCCGTGACGACGACCAAGAACATCACGATTCCCGGTGCGGCGACCGCGCGGCTGATCGGGGTGTTCTCGGGCTGCACGTACATCGACACCACTGGCGCTGTTCACTATGGCCGCTGGCCCACGGGTCAGGCGGTGCAGACGGGCTCGACGCCGGATGCGTGGGTGTACGACGACCCGAAGACGATCTTCGAGGCGCAGGTAACGGCGGGCTTTACGCTGGCCGATATCGGTGTGCTCGCGAATCCGTCGCTGGGCGCCGGCAACGCGACGACGAACACGTCCGGGCACGAGGTGGATTCCTCGACCTATGCGACCGGCACGGTTCTCAAGATCGTTGACTACGTGCGCCGGCCAGAGAACGAGGTGGGGACGAACGCCAAGGTGCTCGTGCAGATTGCGCTGCACTACCTCGGTGGCGGCCTGACCGCGATCTAACCCTGCCAGAAGGAGACACTGACAATGCTGAATCGTGCAAGTTTCCCTCGGCAGTTGCAGGAGGGTCTGAACGCGGTGTTCGGTCTGGAATACGACCGTCACCCGGAAGAGTGGCGTGAAATCTTCGACGTGGAGAACTCGTCGAAGGCGTATGAAGAGGACGTGCTCATGTACGGCCTCGGCACGGCGCCGGTGAAGCCGGAGGGCGGTTCGCTGTCCTACGACGACGGTGGCGAGAGCTACGTCGCCCGGTACAACCACGAGACGGTCGCGCTCGGGTTCGCGATCACGGAAGAGGCGGAAGAGGACGGTCAGTACGGGTCCATCGGTCAGAAGATGGCGCGTGCGCTGGCCCGTTCGCTGCTGAACACCAAGGAAGTCAAGGGCGCGAACATCCTGAACAACGGGTTCAGTTCGTCCTACCCCGGTGGTGACGGTGTGGCGCTGCTTTCGTCCGCGCACCCGCTGGCTGGCGGTGGCACGGGCTCGAACATCCTCGGGACCGCGGCCGATCTCGCGGAGGCGTCGCTGGAGAACCTGCTGGTGGTGATCTCGGAGTGGACCGACGACCGGGGCATTCCGATCCGCGCGCAGGCCACGAAGCTGATCGTGCCGGCCGAGTTGCAGTTCACGGCCACCCGTCTGCTGATGTCGCCGTACCGTCCGGGCGGTGATTACAACGACGTGAACGCCGTGTACAAGCTCGGGGCGGTGCGCGACGGCTTCGCGGTGAATCACCAGCTCACCGACGAGGATGCGTGGTTCCTGAAGACCGACGTGCCGGATGGCCTCAAGCACTTCAACCGCAAGGCGGTGAGTGGCGGGGTCGAGGGCGACTTCGACACGGGGAACCTGCGCTACAAGAAGCGCGAACGGTACAGCTTCGGCTGGACCGACTGGCGCGGCGTGGCGGGGACGCCCGGAGCGACGTGATGAGGGCGGGCGCCGGGGGTGACTCCGGCGCCTTTTCTTCTCGGTTGGGGGGTGCCCTATGACGCGCACGACGGATGTTGTTCAAGACCCTGTGACCTATCCGGGCGGGCGGTCCACGCCGCCTGTGTTCCGCACGGAGACGACGGGGGTGCAGATTTCGGTAGCTTCCACGGCGAGTGCCGCGACGGCGCTCACGTCTGGCAGCCGAACGGTGGTGATCCGCTGTTCTCAGGCCACCTACGTCAAGTTCGGTGACAACACGGTCGCCGCGACGCAGGGCAACGATTCCTTTCTGGTCGCGGCGGGCACGGAGATCATGCCGGTGCCGCTCGATCCAACGGGTGCGCCCTACACGCACGTATCCGTCATTCGGCTGGCGACGGACGGCGTGATTCAGTTCTTCAAGGTGATTTGACGATGACGGCGGGTCTCGTGGGGATCATCGGCAAGCCGCCCAAGGTGACGATCACCGAGCGCGATCCGACGTTGTACGGGCCGGACGCGGCGCGGCACCAGCGCGAGCAGGCGAAGTACGCCGCCATGTGGATGCACGACGAGTACCGCGCGGTGGCGCCGGGCGAGGGGGAGGCGATGAACTTCCTAGCGCAAGCGCAACCGAACAAGGGTGCCGACGTGATCGACTTCGGTGCTGGCACGGGACGCGGCGCGATGATGCTGGCGCTGCTCGGCGGCGTTCGCGTTCACATGCTCGACTTCGCCGAGAACTGCCTCGACGCGGAAGTTCGTCAGGCGCTTGAGACGCAGGCGCACGCGCTCCAATTCACGCGGCACAACCTCGTGAAGCCGGTCCCGGTGCGGGCGAAGTACGGCTACTGCACTGACGTCATGGAGCACATTCCGCCCGAGGACGTGGGTCGGGTGCTCGACAACATCCTCGGGGCGGCGCAGCACGTCTACTTCGCGATCTCCTGCGTGGATGACGTGTGCGGCAAGTTGATCGGCGAGCCGCTGCACCTGTCGGTGCATGACTACCAGTGGTGGCTCGCGCGGTTCCGGGAGCGCGACTGCGTGATTCACTGGTCCGAGGACCGCGGGGATTCGTGCGCGTTCTACGTGACGGCGTGGCAGGACGCGCAGGAGATCGTCAAGGCGGGCGTGCTGAACGTGGACCGCGAGCAGGTCCGGGCGAACGTCCGGGCGAACATCACGGCGGGCTACGGGCAGGTCGAGCCGCACGTCGGGAACAACGTCGAGGTGCTGATCCTCGGTGGTGGACCGTCGCTCAATGCGCATGTGGACGAGATCAAGGCCCGGCAGGCGGCGGGTGCCAAAGTGGTGACGCTGAACGGCGCCTACCAGTGGGCGCTCGATCACGGCATCGCGCCGGTCACGCAGGTCATGGTGGACGCGAGGGCGTTCAACGCGCGCTTCACCCGTCCGCCGCGGGAAGACTGCCTGTACCTCATGGCCTCGCAGTGCGATCCGGCCGCGTTCGAGGGGCTGCCGAAGGACCGGACGCTCCTGTGGCACACGAGCGCGGAGGACATGCGCGACCTGCTGGACGAGCTGTACGACGGCAAGCCGTGGTTCGGCATTCCGGGCGGCTCGACGGTGCTGCTGCGGGCGATCCCGCTGCTGCGGATGCTCGGGTTCCGGCGCTTTCACCTGTACGGCTGTGATTCCTGCCTCGACGGCGGGGCGCATCACGCCTACGCGCAGCCGGAGAATGACGGGCCGGTGGCGATTCCGGTGACGTGCGGGGATCGCATGTTCTGGTGTCACCCATGGATGGCGGCGCAGGCGCAGGAGTTCATCGACCTGATCCGCGTGATGGGTGAGACGTTCGAGATTGCCGTGTACGGTGATGGTCTTCTGGCGCATGTGCTCGAAACTGGGGCAGCGGTGGAAGTGGACGAGTCGGGTGATGGCGCTTCGGGCATCTTGGCCCGCAACGATGGCGAATAGCGAAGGAGATTGAGATGGCCGCAGGTCCGTGGAAACTCTATGCACGCGCGAAGCGTGCAATTGGGTCTGGCAACATCACGCTCGGCGCTGGTGTGTTCAAGATGCAGTTGCACCGCACGTCGGCCTCGGCGGCGATTGCGGCGCTCTCGACGCGCTCGATCAACACGTCGATCCCTGCGGAGATTTCCGCGACGGGTGGGTACGCGGCGGGTGGTCGCAATCTTGCGCCGGCGACGGGCCGGTGGACGACGGGCGCGTCAGCGCGACAGATGCGCTTCACGTACACGACCGCGGGGCTCGTGTTCACGGCCTCGGGTGCGTCGCTCTCGAACATCCGCTACGCGCTGATCCGCAACTCGACGGGCGCTGGGACTGGCCGGGTGCTGTGCTTCTGCACGCTCTCGACGGCGGCGTTTACTGTGACGAGCCCGAACACGCTGACGATCAGCCCGAACGCGAACGGCGTCTTTACGCTGGCTTGACGATGCAATGGCGTGGCGCGTCAAGTTTCGGGACACGGGTCGCTCGGACTGGCTGCCGGTAGCTAACATCGAGTTCGAGCAGGGGACTGCTGCGCAGAAGACCTTTGCGCAGGAGGCCCCATCGACCTCGTATGGTCCGTACATCGTCAGCACGTCCGGGTCGCCTGGCGTGGAGAACACGGCGAAGATTGCCGAGCTGACGGCGCGCGGGATCACGCTCAACTCGCGTGCGCGGACGTTCGACTACGATGGTGTGGGATCGGCCGGCAGCGTCAGCGGCGTGATCCTTGAGGACATCGCGAGTGCTACGGCGGACTGGAATGCGCGGATCAGCGGTCCAGATGTCGTCTGGTATCACAGCTTCGACTCGGCGGCCGAGGTCAATCAGTTCCGCTGGACGAATGGTTACGGAAGCGGGAACGATCCGGAGGCGGCCGGCTCTGGTGCTCAGTACGTAACGCATCAAGCAAGTGGTGGCGTGGACGGCGGCGGTTTCATGCGCCTCACCTATCCACTGGGCAGCACATCGGGTCGCGGCAACTCGTACTGGCATCGGCCGTTCAATGCACTGACGGGTGCCGGCAATGGTAGAGGCCAAGACGATCCCGGCGCGAACGGCACTATTACTCCGGTCGCGTTCAACGCAACCGATGGCGGTGGCGTGCTCTACAACTGGGGCAACGAGGCAAACCCCGGATGGTACATGCACCCGACGCATCAGGCGTCCTATCCCGGCGTGTACCAAGGCCATGACTTCTGGTTACAGGTGCGAGTACGACGAGCGCAGCGGCCCGGCCCGCCGCCGGACACCGGCGAATACAGCAACATCACCGGCAAGAACGTGTGGCTCACCACAACGAACAGTTCCTACACGAGTCAGGAGATCGTGACCTACGGCCAGTCCGCCAGCGAGGATGTCGTGGGCCAGTACGGTCGGCACCGCATCTACGGCGGGTACAACTACCAGCCATTTGGAGGTGGGCAAGACAACGAGTCCGTCACCATCTCCAACCTGAGCGTCGCATGGCGATACTCGGGAGGGTGGGATACGCTGCTATACCACATCACGCCCGGCACGGACGGCGGCACCGGCAGCAATCGCACGCGCATCGAGATATGGGCGGCGCATCAGGGTGAGACGAGCTACACCAAGATTTGGGACACGCTCTACACCGCGCACTATAGCGGCGGGACGAATAGCGTCGGTGCGCCGAACCTGCCGGGGTGGAACGGGTTGATCCTCGCGATCTACCACAACGGGTCATCCTTCTCGACCGAAGCATTCAATTTCGACTACGACCAAGTGATCTTCTCGAAGGCGACCATCGCCTGTCCGCAGGTGTGACGTGGCACAGAGCAACGCATTTTCGGTATCAGTGACAGGAGCATCGTCCGCACTCGGGACGCTTGCGGCGTCCATGTCTGCTGGTACGTGGGCTGAGTTGACAGGTGTCTCCGGACAGACTGCTGTGCTGTGGCCGGGTGGTGCAGACACGATGATCGTGTACTGCAACGCCGGGACGTGGAATCCGATCTCCAAGCGAATCGAAGTGATAGCGCAGTATCACGGATGGGGCAACATGCGCTACGTGCGGTACGACGCCGCGACGAATGCATGGAGCTTCGTCAACAACATCGGCACTGCGGATGGTCATGGTTATGACCATTACGAAGTGAATCCCACAAACGGCGACATCTACTACCGGGCATATGGGTACGGCACGGGCCAGCGAATTTGGCGGTTCCAATATGGCGGGCCATCTTGGGACAACAACCTATCGACGATTCCGATCCACCTACAAGTTGCGACTGGAACCTGCTGGTGGACTGGCTCGATGACGCCTGCGCACGGTGGTCAGGGAATCTTCCTCATTTGCGATGGTGACTTCAATAACGTCGCCGGATACGATCCTGTCGGTGACTCGTGGTTCACGAGCAGTGGCCCTTCGTTGTCTGGAAGCGGATACCACACCGTTATGGCATACAGCCCGATACACAATTGCGCCGTGTGGGGCGGCGGCAGCGGCGCACCGCGTCAAGCATGGCGAGTGAATTCGGATCGCACGATCACGGGGCTCACGTCGTGTCCGGCGAATTGTTCGATTGGCATTTATAAGGGGCTATTCTCGTGTGATCCGGTGAGTGGAAATTTCCTGTGCTTGTCAGGGGGGAATTTGTTCGAGTTGGACCCGACCGGGTCAGGGACATGGACGCAATTGACTGGCTCGCGGGTTCCGCCTGCAGTATTCGGCAGCTCAGGCTATCACATGATCGCGTGCGAGATTCCGGAGCATGGTGTCACAGCATACATCCGGCAAGCGACCGACACGGGCTGGTTCTACCTGTACAAGCACGCTGAGGCATGACAGATGTCGCTTGAATTAGACGACAGTAGCGCACGAGTCTACAGAACGGGCGCGAGTTCCTTCGGGTCCACGCCGACAGGGACGCTGTTGGGGTGGTATCGAAAGAACGACAGCACGTCTGGGCAGGTAATTCTCGTATTAGGGAAGGCCGGTTTATACATCCAGTTTGAGATTGAATCCTCGACGCAAATCTCCGCGTACATGAACTATGCGAGCAGCGCGACGACCAATCTCAGCAATGGAGATTGGGCGGGTCTGGCGCTGAGATACGATCACTCGACGGGAGACTGGTCGAGTTTCATCTATTCCGGGGGCACGCTGTCGAGCGTGTACTCGGTCAATTGGTCCAGCAGCGACAACATTGTTGATGTGAGCTGCGGCGCGAACTCGGATTGGGTCAATGCGCTCGGGTGTTTCCGCTACGTGCGAGAGTGGTCTGCGGCGCTCTCGACTGCGGAGATTACGGCCGAGTTCGAGATGACGCCGAGCAGCAGTACTCCTGCTGCGCGGACATCCAACCTGCGACTGTCGTGGCCGCTGGCGAATGCGACGGACACGACGGATTGGAGCGGTAACGGCAATACGCCGACCATCGTCGGAGCCGCGACATCGAGCGAAGAGCCGCCGATTGGCGGCGGTCCCAAGCCGGGCGTCGGATCGCTGATCGTCACCGGGTATGCGCCTACCGCATCGGCTTCGGATCACATTCTGATCGTGCCGGGCGTCGGGACCATCGTGCTCGACGGCTATGCGCCGACCGTGAATTCGGGTGCGAATGCGTCGATCACTCCGGGGGCTGGATCGGCCACGATCACGGGCTACGCGCCGGATGTGCAGGGCAGCGCGCACGCGACGATTGTGCCGGGCGCTGGTGCTGCCACGATCACGGGTTACACACCGGATGTGCAGTCCGGCGCGCATGTTGCGAAGACGCCGGATGCGGCAGCGGCCACGATCACCGGCTATGCGCCGGGGGTGAGCATTTCGTCCTCGATGACGATCACGCCGGGGACTGGCGCGCTGACGTTCGCGGGGAGCGAGCCGGATCAGGAGCTTGGCGTGGAGCCTCCCGCGGCGGGCTCGCTGGTGCTCACTGGCTACGCGCCCACGGTGGCTTCGCCGATCTACCAGACGCCGGGGGTTGGCGCTCTTGCCTTCACCGGGTATGCGCCGAGCGTATCGATCAGTCAATCGAGGACCATCGCGCCGGGGGTGGCATCGCTGTCGCTCACCGGGTATGCGCCGAGCGTGGGCGTGTCGCAATTGCACGCCATCGCGCCGGGCGCCGGTTCGCTGTCGATCTCGGGTCATGCGCCGACCATCACGATTCAGGTGTACGACGACCTCTCGGTGACGCCAGAGGTCGGGGCGCTCACGCTGACGGGGTATGCGCCGGGTGTCACACGGGATCAGCTCTCGCCCGATCCGTTCACGTTCACCGACCTGTACTACCAGCCGCAGAGCACGGTGGTCACGTCGGCGGCGATTACCGTGACGGGGATCACGGCCTCAGTGGCGATTTCCGTCACGGGCGGCCTGTATTCGATCAACGGCGGTTCCTTCGTGTCGGTGTCGGGTACGGTGTCGGCGGGCGACACGGTGCGCGCGCGGCACACGACAGCGGCGGCGGTTTCGACGACCACGGACACGGTTGTGACCATCGGCGGGATCAGTGATACCTTCTCGTCCACGACGGCGCCTCCGGAGCCGCCTGCGGCGGCGAGCACGGGCGACCGGGCTGTGGTGCGTGGCTTCGTGATACGAGGGCTGAACTGACATGGCGACCACGGGGACGCGAACCTTCGACCCTCAGATTGCGCAGATCATGGAAGATGCGTTCGAGCGCGCGGGAGTCGCCCTGTCCGGCGTTGGTTCGGACCATGTGAACTCGGCGCTGCGCAGCCTGCGGCTGATGTTGCAAAGCGAGTGGTCGGGTGTCGGGGAGCTGCCGTTCATGGTGGCGCAACTGACGCAGACGACCGCGGCGGCCATGGAGTCCTTCGCGTTGCCGGCCGGCGTGCTCGACGTGCTCGAAGTGGTGCTGCGCCGGGACGGCATGGACACGCCGATGCAGCGGGTGGACCGCGCGGACTATCTCGCCATTCCGGACAAGAGCAAGACCGGGCGGCCAGACAGGTTCTACGTCGAGCGTCTGGCCGGGTTGTCGGCCAAGACGGCGTACATTTGGCCGGCCGGCGAGAACGCGACGGACACCATCGTGATGAACGCGCTGCGCGTGGTGGAAGACCCCGGGGCGTTGTCCAACACGGTGCAGCTCCCGCTGGAAGCGATGGAGGCCGCAGCGGCGGGGCTCGCCGCGCGGCTGGCGCTGAAATTCAACCCCGAGCGGTATGCGCTGCTGCAACTCGCCTACCGCGGGCAGGAGCCGACCGGGGCAGGCGGGGCGTTGAAGACCATGCGCGAGGCGCTGCGCTCCCGGGCAGACCTTGAATTCAGCCTCGGAGGGTCGCTGTGATGGGCAAGACCTTCGCCCGGGGCGACAAGGCGTGGGGAGAATGCGCGCGCTCCGGGCGGCGGTTGCTGCTGCGGGACATGGTTCAGGACGGTCGGTATCCCGGGATGCTGGTGGACCCCGACTGGTGGGAGGGCGAGCACCCGCAGGAGAAGCCGGTGAAAGTGGACGACCCGGTGGCGCTGCGGCGCCCGGCGCCGGAGCACGTCGTTCTGGAAGCGGGCGTCCCGGGCAGCATGTGGGACATCGAGAGCGAGACGATCCGGGCGGCCCTACTGCAACCCGTGCTGCCGTTCTCGGTGTACCAGCGCACGCGCTACGCGACCGATGGTGAGACGACGGCGAGCGGGTATTCGGCGGGCGGGTATGCCCTGTCGCCGACCATCGACCAGTCGAGCGGGCGGTATTGGGTGAACTTCGGCACGCTGACGACGGGTTCGCTGACCGGGGACGTGCGGTACGTGGAAATCTACTCGCTGTCGAGCGGGAACCGCACGCTCGTGATCTACGATCTCGGGCGGGTGTACTCGCTCAGTGCCGAGACGCTGCAGGTCACGTTCCCGACGCCGACCTCGGCGCTGGCGGTGGTGGTGTCGGGGGGGGCGATGTGATGAACGGGGAGGCGCAGCCGTGACGACGTTTCAGTGGACCTTGGCCGTGGTGGCCGTGTTCTGCGCGATGTTCACGGGCTTTCGCATGTGGAACAAGGACACGAAGGGCGCGATGCTGCTCGTGCTCGTGGTGATCGCGCTCATGGCGCTGATGGTGGTGTCCGGATGCACGGTGTCGCCGGAGCGGCGCCCGTGGCTGGAAGCCGGGTTTGCCTACGACACGCAGCACACGGTGGGGTCCGATCCGGCCTGCATCGTGCGGCTGCGTCAGCCGGTGGGTTTCGGGCCGATTCAGCCGGACTGGCTGCTGCTCGGGTACGAGCATCACAGCTCCTGCCACGACCTGTACGACCGCAATACGATTGACCAAGTGGAACTGGTCGCCCGGATTCCGCTCGGGCGGGAGCGCGACTGATGCCTGCGGTGGCATGGACGTACACGACCTTGCGAGCCGCGATACAGGCGTGGCCGTCCTATGCCTCGACGGACTTCGTGAGCAATCTCGACACGATGATCGGGCTCGGCGAGGTGCGGCTGACGCGGGACTTGAACCTCGAAATCTTCGACGCCGACGACGCCTCGGTGTCCACGGCGGCCGGCAATCGGCTCGTGAACAAGCCCGCGTCCTGCGTGCAGGTGCGCGACGTGGGGCTGATCGTCTCGGGGCAATACAGGCCGCTGGAACGCCGGTCCTTGGGCTTCATGCGCATGTACGCGCCGGACGCGACGGCACAAGGCGTGCCGGCGTACTGGATCGACAGCGAGACGGACGCGATCTACGTGGTGCCGACGCCGGATGCGGTGTACTCGGTGAACTACCGATACGTGACAACGGCTCCTGACGTATTGACCTCGGTGGACCCGGACGCGACGAGTTGGCTGTCCTCGCGGGTGCCGGACGCGCTCTTCGCGGCCTGTCTCATGGAGGCCGAGCACTTCCTCAAGGCGGATGATCGGTACGCCGACATGCGCACGAAGTATTACGAGGAACTGCTGCCAGCGGCCCGGGCCATGCTTCGCATTTCGATCCGCGACGGCGACTATGCGCCCATGAAGCCGGTCGCAACGACCTTGAAGGGGGCCTGACGTGGCTGACACATTCTCCAACCTGTTGCGCCTGCGCATTCAGGAGACGGGTGGCAACACGAATACGTGGGGCCAGTACCTGAACGACGGGGCACTGGAACTGATCGAGGACGCCATCGCCGGGCTGCAAACGGTCACGGTGGCTGGATCGAACGTCACGCTCACGAGTTCCAATGGCGTGACGGATCAGGCGCGCATGGCGATCCTGCAACTGTCGGGTTCGCCCGGTGCCACGCGCACGATCTACGTGCCGGCCTCGACGAAGTGGTATCTGGTACGCAACTCGACGGGTTACAGCCAGACGGTGCGCGTCACCGGGGACGTTGGCACGGCGGTCACGGTTCGCAATGGCCTGACGAACCTCGTGTTCACGAACGGTACGGCGTGCTATCTGCTCGACACGAATCCCGCGACGGTGGTGGACAACGCCACGAGCGCGACGAGCGCGACGACGGCGACGACGGCGACGAACGCGACCAACGCGACCAACGCGACGAACGCCACGAACGCGACGAATGCCACGAATGCCACGAACGCCACCAATTCGTCGCAACTTGGCGGGATGACTCCGAACACTGGCGCGGTGAACTCGACCATCGCGGCGCGCACTTCGGCGGGATACCTGTATGCCACGTACTTCAATCAGACGTCCTCCAACAACGAGAACCCGACCGTCTCGCAGTTCATGGTCACGAACGGGTCCGATGACTTCCTGCGCAAAGCGAGTGCGCAGCATGTAGCGGACGCGATAGACGGATTGCTGACGGACATCAATGCGGCAGCGATCACGACGACGGTCTCGGCGGTCAGCTCGTCATTCAGCATTTCCTCATCGCATGTGGAAGACGTACTGCAAGCCAATGCGGGTCTCACGGTCACGGTCGGGGACTCGCACGGATTTGCGATGGGTGATTCCGTGGCCGTGATACGGTACACGTCGGGGACGGTCACGTTTGCGACCAGCGGATCGCAGTTGATTCGTTCACCCGGCAGTCGGCTCACGATTCCGGAAGAGTACGGGACTGCGGTGCTGACGTATCTCGGCTCTAGCACGTGGGTGCTGGCCGGCGTATGAGCGTTCGGATGATTCGCGCATTCGGCGGTTCGCCGATTGTGATCGCGATACCGGACTTGTCCCAGACGGCGACTCGGGTCTCGCCCCAGAACCCGTCTGCGGCCTTCGAGTTGCGCTCCGATGGCGGCTCTCAGACCGTGCGAAACGGGACGGTGTTCGATCAAGGCGCGTGGATCAACAAGACCAGCGCGGCTGGAAACTACTACGTTCGGTTCACGCAAACGGCCTCAACAGGAAGCGGGAGTATCACGGGTGGCACGACGGGCGTGTGGCAACAGCTCAACGTGGATCGCGGCATCACAGTGAACACGACCGTTGTGAATACGCACACGCGCACATTCACAATCGAGGTGGCCGCGGATTCTGGTGGAAGCAACATCGTGGCGACGAGAACCGGCGTCGTATTGACCGTGATTAAGGAGACGTGATGGCAGCGAAGTTGGTCGTGGCGCTTGCGGTGACTTTGGCGGTGGGGCTGGTGTTCGTGCTCGCCAAGCGATACCGCGATGGAGGCGAGGACATCGACCTGAGTGCGCCCTATCCGGGGCCGCACGAGCGGCGCCCGCCGAGCAACAGGATGGATTGATGGGACCGCGAGCCGCCGAATACCGCGACATCGAGATGCAACCGGGGTTCTACTCGAACGACTCCGGCAGCGGGACGCGCTCGCTTGGGCGCTGGATCGGTGGCGACAAGGTGCGCTTCGGGCAGTCCGGTCGGCCGGAGAAGATGGCGGGTTGGCAACGTCTGGACCTGACGGTCGGGGACAACCTCACCAGCGCGGTGTATCAGGGTGCCGCACGATCCGGGTTACAGTGGTCATCGCTCGACGGTGAGCGGTGGTTCGCGTTCGGGACGCAACAGCGGCTGTACCTCATCAACAACGACGAGTTGCACAACATCACGCCGATTCGCGCGACGACCTCGCCGGACAATCCGTTCTCGACGGTCAACGGGGACGCGACGGTCACGGTGACGCATTCGACGCACGGAGCGGCGGTTGGGGACATCGTGACCATCTCCGGGTTCAGCTCGGTGGGCGGGCTCGACATGAATGGCGAGCACGAAGTCACGGAGATCGTGGACACGAACAACTATCGGTTCGAGCACACTTCGACGGCGACCTCAACGGCGGGGCCGGGAGGCGGTACGTCGGGAACAATCGTCTACGAGATCAACTCCGGCAACGCGAACAATGCCGCCATCGGCGGGTACGGTGTAGGGCCTTACGGGGGTGGCGGATATGGTGTGGCGGGAGCAACCACCTACGTTTCCAAGATCAGAGTCTGGTCCCTGCAACGATGGGGCGAAGACCTTCTGGCGTCTCCAAATGGGCGCACGCTGTATTGGTGGGATCGCACAAATGGTACGGGCACGCGCGCCACGGAAGTCACGCAGGCACCGGACAACATCGAACACATGATCGTGCTCGGCGATGATCGCACCGTCATGGCACTTGGCATGAATCCCGCTGGCGGCGGGAATCAGGACAAGATGCTCTATGGGTGGTGCGACGCCGAGGACTTCACTACATGGGTGGCGGCGCCAGACAATTCCGCGGGATCGCGACGGCTCGATGACGGATCGCGCATCGTGACCGGCGTGCTCACGACGGGCGGCGTGAACGTGTTCACGGACACGGCGCTGTACTTCCTGCAAAACGTGGGGCCGCCGTACTACTTCGGTGCGCCGCGGCACGTTGCGGGTGGGCTGTCGATCATGGGGGCGAACGCGGCCGTAGACGTCGACGGCGTGACGTACTGGATGGGCTTCGGGAACTTCTACGTCGCTGAGGGCGGTGTGGTGCGTGCGATGCCCTGCGACGTGTGGACCGAGGTATTCGAGAACTACAACAAGAGCCAGTCCGACAAGTGCTTCGCGGGCAGCATCACGGCGCGCAACGAGATTTGGTGGCTGTACGCGAGCGCAGCGTCCAGCGAGCCTGACCGATACGTGGTGTACAACTACCTGCTGAACTGCTGGTACACGGGGACCATGAATCGCACGATGCTGGTGGACTCGAACGTGCTCAAGTTCGTGCCGATTGGCTTGCAGGGCGGATACGTCTACCTGCACGAGTCCGGCGTGGACGATCACACGTCGGCGCTTACGGCGTACATCGAGAGTCACGGCATTCGAGTTGCCGGCGAGAGCGGGTTGTTCATGCTGGTGAACGACATGGTGCCGGACTTCGACACGCTGATCGGGTCCACGACGTTCGAGGTGACGAACCTGCGTCGCTTCCCGCAGTCCACGGCGATGACGGCGCCGGCGTCGATCACGGTCACGGCTAGCACGGAGCACCTGCCCGTGCGCTTTCGCAGTGCTGAGGCGCGGCTCAGGGTGTCCTCGTCCGCCGTCGGCGATTGGTGGCGCATGTCGGTGTGGCAGGCGCTCGCGACGCCATACGGGAAGCGGTGATGAAGCTCGCGTCGATTCAAGCGGTTCCCTTCTACGCTCGCGACCTCGATTCGCGGGAGATGATGATCCGCAAGCTGAACGAGGTTTCCGCGCGCCTCGTGCAGCTACAGACGGCGCTCAACTTCGCAGACGCGGTGGATTCCAGCGAGATCACCACGGAGTACACGGACGGGGACACGTCCACGAGTTTCACCGTTGGTCCCGGTCACGCCGGCACCGTGCGGCGATTCACGTCGGGAAGCGCGATCACGGTCACGCTGCCGAATTCGACCCCGACCGGGTGGACAGTGGGGCAGAGCATGATCGTCATCCGCGGGGGCACGGGGACGCTGACGTTCACCAGTACCGGCACGATCCGCACGCCGCGCACTTCGGCGATCACGTCGCAGCACGGCAAGGCGCTCGTGATGCTCGCGGCTTCCGGCGTGTGGGAGCTGGCGTGGGACATTTGATGGGTGCCAGCGTGGCCGCGGGGGGTTACGCGCCCGGGCTGGAAATGGGATAACATTCAGGCAGTTCGCGTTGTTCGGGGTGGAATCTTGGAATCCGAGTTGAAAATCCGTGCCGCTCACCCGTTGGACAACAGCAACATCGTGCGGCTTCTCAAGATGGCGTGGGAGGAATCCCGAGCCGTCCAAGTCTCGCGAGTGAACGAACGCAAGGCGCAGTTGTACGTCGCCCAAATTTTGGCCGACGAGCGGTTCTGCGTTCGTGTGGCAGAAATCTCCGGTCGGCTGGTGGGTTCAATCGCCCTGACGCCGATGCAGGAGCCATGGTCCGATGATTGGTTTCTGGTCGAGGAATGGTTCTACGTGCTGCCGTCCTTCCGGGCGCGTGGCACGGCGCTGCACCTTCTGTCGGAGGTGGAGCAGATGGCGGATCAAGCCGGCATCCCGATTCTGTACGGGGTGACGGCGGTGCAGCCGCAAGAGATCGACCACGTGTTCGCCAATCGTCGCGGCGTCACTCACATGGGAGGCAATTTCATGCGTCTCCCGAAGGCGAGCAGCGATGGGAAGCAAGAAGCGCACAACGAAAACCGACCAGACGAGTCGGGGGCGATCCGAAGTCAAGTTGCCGGAGTGGCTTGAGCAGGGTTCACAGCAGGCCGTAGGGCTCGCCCGGGACATCGCGACCCGCCAGTACACGCCCTACACGGGGCAGCGTGTCGCTGGCCTTTCCGCAGGCGAACGGCGGGCGCAGCAGCTTGCCAACAACACCGAGGGCGCCGACATCGTGCGCCGCAGCGGTGACGTGCTCGACGAGTTGCACGGCAACACCTTCCAGAACACCGACCTTGATCGTGCGCGCAGCCGCCTTGAGGCGTCTGACGTGGCGTTCGACGCGGATCGGTACATGAACCCCTACATCCGTCAGGTGCTCGACCCGCAACTGCGGGAACTGAACGAGAACTACAGCCAGCAGCTTGCCGACCTGCGAGGGAACGCGGCCCGGGTATCGGCCTTTGGCGGCGAGCGGGCGACGATGCTGGAAAGCCAGTTGGAGCGCGAACACAACCGCGCGGTCGCGGAGACGACCGGCAAGACGATGGCGGCGGCCTATCAGCAGGCCCGGCAGGACTGGCAGACCGAGCGCGCCGAGGGGCGGGCCACGGCGGAAGGGTACGGCAAGCTGTTCGGTGCCGCGCTCGATGCATGGAGGAGCGACAACGAGCGGCTGGCCCGGGTCGCGGATGCGTGGCGCCAGACGGGCGGTGACATCTCGCGGATGAACCGCGAGCAGATTCAAGACCTCATGGTGACGGGTGGAGTGGGCCGCCTCGTGGAGCAGGCCGGGCTCGACTTCGACTATCAGCAGTTCGTGGAAAACCGGGACTGGTCGGTGTCGAATCTCGACCCGCTGTTGCGCACGCTTTCGACCGTGCCGCATGGCGTGGTCACGACCACGGAGGGCGAGGTTCACCAGACGAGCACGACCAAGCAATCCGGCAATGCGTTGGGGCAAGTGCTCGGCGCTGTGACGACGGTGGCAGCGGCCTATTTCACTGGTGGCGGATCGCTGGCCTTGAAGGGAACGGACAAGGGGTAGGCGGCGGCGGTGGTGGCGGCGGCGGCGAGGCGCCGGCCGGCATGGGAGGAATGACGTGGGGTTGAGGGCCGAACAGTGAGCGCACTAGACCAGTACATGCAACAGTACAGCGCGAGGCTGCAATCCATGCTGGCCTCGAATCCAGTCAATCCGCAGGGCGCCGGCCTGATGGCGATGGCGAAGCCGCCTCAGTCAGCGATGCAGGCCATGCAGACGCCGCTCAGCACGCGCGACCGCACGAAGGAAATGGTGCGCGAGGCAGAGGCGGCGCAGGCCCGGCAGCCGCGGCTGATCGACGACGATCACGACCTGGCGTTCACCCAAGACCGCGGCGGCTCGGCGTTGGGCGATGCCGCCGAAGCAGTGGGCAACGTGATCGGCCGGATGAAGGAGAGGAAGGGCAAGATCACGGTCAAGCCCACAGACGACAGTCAACTGGATGCCGCGCCCGAAGCGGGGAAAGAACCCGCGGAGCAGGGCAAGAGCTTTCGCGAGCACTTCGAGTCGCAACCGAAGGCGACGCAGGAGCGGGACATCGGCGCGCTGCAAAAGGCGCTCAAGGCGGGTGGGCAGACCATCGACAGCGCCTACGATCAGATGGTGGACCAACTCGGCGAGCGTCCGCCCGAATCGCGCTCGCTGACGCGCCGGGAGAAGGGCCTGTTGCTGATGCAGTTCGGCCTGTCCCTGATGCGGGCCTCAGGCTCGGAAGACCTCGGCACTGCCCTCGGCACGGCGGGCCTGCACACGCTGAGTGCGTATGCGCAGGGCAAGGCGAATCAGCGGGCGGATGCCGAGGCGTGGGACGCGAGACGCGCGGCCATCGAAGCCAAGCGTGCGCAGGCGAAGAGCCAGTTGGGCGAGGCGGCGGCCATTGAGCAGATACGCATGGGCGCGGACGCGGCGCGGGAGCAACAGCGGGACGAGGCGGACGCCAATCGGATCAGTGGCACCATCACGACGGAAGACGGCCGCGTGGTCGGGTACAGCCGCGACATCCGCGACGGCAAGGTCAAGGTGATCCCATTCATCGGGGAGGACGGGACGCCGATCCGGGCGCGCAGCCAGTTGGACCGGCCGAACAACTTCGAGAGCCAGTGGCGCTACCAGACCTATCTCGACACCTACGGGAAAGACCCAGCGACGGGCGAGCCGCTGACGGGCTCGGCGCTGGCCGACGTGCGGCGCCGCGCGTTGGAGTTCTCGGCGGACCCGCGGGCTTCGGTGGCGACGGAAGAGGAACTGCGTGCGCTGGCCGAGCGTTCGGCCGACACGTTCATGCAGTCCAATGCCGCGCTATTCCGTGACATGACGCACGAGCAGGCGAATGCCTACCGCAACGAGCTGGCCGATGATCGGTTCAAGAGGCTGATGCAGGGCCGGGTGGTGCGTGACAGCGGCGGGGCCGGTCGTGGAGCGGGCGGCCGTGGAGCGGCGGGCATTCCCCGCCAGCCGCGCGCGCCCTTTGCGCCGGCGCCTGCGGCTGCGCTCGAGGCGCTGCGCATGAATCCGGCGCTGGCGCAGGACTTTCTGAACAAGTACGGCTACCTGCCGGAAGGCGTGAACCTGCCATAGCGGGTGAGGAATGGCGAACTACTTCGACCTCTTCGACGATGACGTGGGGGCTGGCGAGTCCGAGTTGGCGCGAGTGGCGCCGACCGGGATGCCGCGTTTCGACACTGGTGGCCTGAACTACTTCGACGAGCTGGAAAGGCAGGAGCAGGAGCGGGCGCGTCAGATGTCCGTTCCGCAGCGCACGGGCGAAGCGATGCGCTCGGCGCTGGACGACACGGAGAAGGCGCGTGCGATGCCGCCTCCGGGGACGCCGGTCACGGCGGCGCTGAGGGCTATCGGCAAGGCGGCGCCGGTCGTGAAGGAGTCGGTGCTGCGTGGCGAGACGTGGCGTGACGCATGGCAGGCCATGAAGGGCAGCATGATCGCTGCTGGTGGCGGGCTGGTCGAGCAAATCGGCGGCCTGCGGGATGCGCTGGCCGAGCGTATTTCGGGCGGTGAGGGCGGGGAAGATGCACGACTCGTCGCGGACTTGGCGACGGGCGGGTTGACGAAGAAGCTGTCCGAACTCAAGGGCCGGGGCCGTCAGGCCATCGAGATCGGTTCCGAGATGATGGCCGAGGGGCAGGAGCCGACGGACCCATGGTTGGCTCAACGCATCTCCGGTGCGGCCGGTTCGATTGTGCCGACTGCGGCAGCCATTGGTGTCGGGATGGCGACGCGCAATGAGCCGCTGGCGTTGTCCATGTTCGGCGGATGGGCCTCGGGGCAGTCCTACGGACAGATTGACGCCTACGACCGCCAGCAGCAGGCGCTCGGACATGCGCCGATGCGGGAGTCCGACAAGCAGGCGTATGCGGCGCTGAATGGTGCCGGAGAGGCGCTGTCCGAGAAGCTGCCGACCGAGGTGGTGCTGAAAGCCGGGCTACCGTTCCTCAAGCGTGCGTTCGCGTTCCTGACGGGCGAGGTGCCCGGTGAGTTGGCCTCGCAGTACCTGTCGCAGAAGCTCGACGAGAAGTACGCCAATGCCAAGCCGCTGACGCCGGAGCAGGGCACGCAGATGGCGCTCGACGTGGTGGCCGAGACGTTGTTGCTCGGCGGGCCGACCCTGTTGTTGAGCCACGGCGCGGAGGGCGGGGCGTCGCCGCTGGAAGAGGACATCGAGCAGCTTCGCAAGGACTTGGCCGAGACGCGGCGCAGCGAGAAGTGGCGCAAGGGTCCGCAGAAGCGCCGCTCGGGGCGTGGGCAGGGCGCTGTGGGTGTGCCGCCGCCCGGAGGCGGCCCGGGCGCTGCGGGTGTGCCGCCGCCCGGAGGCGGCCCGGGCGGGCCTGCCGAGCCGGCCGCCCCTGCCGCACTGACCGAGACGATGCCTGCCGGCGAAGCGGCTGGTCAGGCTGCGCCTGCCGAGCCGGCCGCCCCTGCCGCACCGACTGAGACGATGCCTGCCGGCGAGCCGCAAGTGGGCGCGGCGCCGACCGAGGATCGCTCAGAAGCCACGGAGAGGCCCGTAGCGCCGAGCGCGGCGCAGGTGACTCCGGAGCAGGGGGAGGCCCTGAAAGCGGTGGCTGCCGGCGCAGCCACGCCGGAACAGGCCGCTTTGCTGGAAAACACGGGCTGGATGACGCGCTCGGAGACCAACGCGCCGAGACTGCTTCCAGAGGGGCGTCGCAGGCTGGCTGAGATCAAGGCCGCGAAGCCGTCCGCAGCGCCGGACACGGCCGAGATCGACGCCGTCGCTCATGCTGCCGCGACGTCCCCGACGAATCGGTTCGGCAGGAAGATGGAAGAGTCCGCCAAGGGTGTTGTGCAGGGCACGCCCGAGGAATTCAAGGGCGGGTTGGACTTGGCCGACCAGACCAAGCCGGCCGTGCCCGTCGTTGCAGAGGAAGACGAGGCGGCCAGCAGGCCCGTCGATCCGGCAGACAGGTTCCCGCAATTCTCGGAGGACACCGAGACGGCCGAGCGGCTGGATGACCCTCGTGTGGCGCAGGAGCTGCGCCGCATGGCGACGCAGGCCGGATGGGCAGAGGTGGGCGGGCGCATCATCCGCAAAAGCGAGGACTTCAACAGCCCTGACTACAACGTGGTGAGCCGGACGAAATGGATTCCGAAGGAGCCATGGTTTCAGGAGTTGGGCACCCGGTTGCCGCAGAACGCGGATTATCCCGAGGTCATCGAGCGCGCCCTGAGCGGTGGCAAGCTCAACGCGCGGGAACGCCGGGTCATTGCCGGCATGGCCGAAGCGGCGGATCGTGCGGTGCATGGTGACGCGGAACAGGTCGCGGCGGACTATCAGGCGCTGAGTGAAGCCGCGCGCGAGATTCGCGGATCGCTGACCGGGGACGACATCGAGGCATACCACGACTTTCTGATCGCAGAAGAGAGAGCTGCCGATGAATGGTTCGAGCGTGAGCGACAAAGCGCGCAGGCCGATGAATATGAGTCCGTTACTGGCAAAGCGGGTCGAGAAGATGTCCGCGCTGTTGCGTCGGCTGCCGGCGAAGAAGCGCAAGCGGTTCCTCGTCGCAGAACTCGCGAGAGTGGCGAAGCGCCATTCGAGCTGACCTCGGAGCCGAGCACGGCGCAGCGTCTGGCGGACAAGGCCCGGGAGCGCGAGCCGACGCCGGAACAACGCGAGAAGGCGGACGAAGAGGCCAAGGACTTTCGTCTGACCGGCAGTGAGCGGCCATCCGACGTTGGGATGGCGGCCGGACAGATAGACTTCGTGGGCAACTCGATGCGTCGCCGTGTGCGCAGGGCGGCTGTAACGAAGCCGGCGCGGCGTGAGACATCGCAGGCCGACGCCGATGCGTTCGCGGACGAGATCAAGCGCAGGTATGGCCTGAGCGAGTTGTCCGTCCAGGTGACTCCGAGGGGCACCTTGGAATTGGAAAGCATCGTGGTGCCAAAGCGCGACCGGAATGCGGGCCGTGGCAGCGCAGCCATGAAGGCGCTCACCGAGTTCGCCGACGACCGCGGCCTAGAGATCGAGTTGCAGACGGCGCAGCGGGACATGCGGGCCGGTTCGTGGGGCACGACTTCGCGCCGGCGCCTGCGGAAGTTCTATCGCAGGTTCGGGTTCACCCTCAATCAAGGCGCCAACAAGCGAGCCGAGCTGTCGCTGTATACCGATATGTACCGCGTGCCGCGAGGCCGCAGGCCGTTGATGCGTCGCACCCGCGACGAGATCACGCGCACGCCGGCATTCAAGCGTTGGTTCGGGGCGTCCAAGGCGCTCGATGACGACGGCAAACCGCTGGTCCTGTACCACGGCACATCCGAGGACTTCGAGGAGTTCTACGGTGGCCCGACGTTTCCGATTTGGCTGACGCCGGATCGAGACGTTGCGGGGCAGTACGCGACACGGGCGGCCGTGCAGAACAAGGCCGAGCGCGAGGAAGAGGACGAGCGGGAACTGGATGAGGTTCCGCTGGAAGAGCTTGAGGCGCAGGCGCGGGAAGGGCTCGGGCAGTCGATCTATCCTGTGTACGCCAGAATGCTCAAGCCGCTCGACCTGAGCGATCTTGGTGAGTCTCCTTCGCCAACGCGCCTGTTCGAGAAGTTGCAGGGGCTCGGCATATTCGGTGCAGACGAGACAGCGGACGACGCGATTGACTTCCTGAGCAATCCGGACGCTCCGCTGTGGAAAGTGCTGGACGAATGGGACGTTCCGCGCGATGCGCAGCGGCAGGGATACGACAGCATCATCATCTCGGACATCGGTCCTGACGGGAACACGCATCTCGCCTATGCGATCTTCGATCCGTCGCAGGTGAAGTCCGCGGTCGGAAATACCGGCGAGTTTTCGACCGAATCCCCGTCGCTGGTTCGCCGCGTGCGGGCGGCGGGGTCCATATACAGCGACGGGTTCAAGCAGTGGTTCGGGGACTGGCGGCGAGCGCACGCGCTTCGTCACCTGACGGTGTTCCCCGAAGTTCCGGTGGTGCTTCCTGCGGAGACGGACCTTGCCACCCCGGACCTGTGGAAGCAGACGACCGAGTTCTACAGACTGAACATTCAGGGCACGTCGGTTGTCACCGAAACTGGCGACACGGTGCGCTTCACTGCGGTCGGGCTCAAGAAGGCTCGCTTCCACGGGGCGGATCGTCGCATCGCGCAGACGCTGCAAGCGATTCAGCCGCTCATGAAATCCGCAGTGCTGCTGGAAGAGCGCGCCCCGCAGGGCGGGGATACTGAGGCGGTCAAGGGCTACAACGTCTACGGCGTGAAGGTCCGCCTGAACGGCGAGACGCAGTTCGTCAAGATCGTCACGCGCAGGTCGCAGAACGAGGAAATCTACTACGACCACGACGTAACCTCGCAGAAGGAACTGGACTCGGGCCGTCCCGTGCCGGGCAGTCTGGCGGCATGGCTGCGAGACGCGAAGGGCACCCGAGCCTCGATGGTGGTGGACACGCGCGGCAAGCCGCTGCGGCTGTACCACGGCACCGAGCGACTGGATCGTGTAGATCGCTTCCGCGCCGGCCGGGCCACGTCCGGGCCGATGCCGTTTTTCACCGACGATCCGGACGTTGCATCGGGCTATGCGATCAACAAGCGCGACACGTCACTGGACGACCGAGGCTACGACCAGTGGTTCACGGTCGCCGTGCCGGGCGTCACGACCCGCCAGCCGCTGACGTTCACGTGGTACACGATGACCGATGAGCAGCGCAACGCATTCAACGACGCGATGCGACGCATCGGGTACGACGAGGATGGCACGAAGATTCAGGACAACGGGAAAGGCGGCGGCCTGTCGCCAGACACGTATGACTGGGCACTGAGAGAAGCGCGCGGCAACGGGTTGAAGGCGGCGATTGAACTGTGGCTCAACTCGGGGACGCTGTTCAGGAATGAAGTGGACTTCCTGAAAGTCCTGAAACTCGCCGGCATCGACACGCGCAAGGTGCAATTCGTCGATGTGAACCGCGGACAACCGGGCGTGATCCCGGTGTACCTGAACCTGCGCAATCCGTTCTACACGAGCAACGTGGACGAGGAATTCGTCGAGCGGATGCAGAAGGCGGCGAATCGTGCCCGCTGGCGCCCCGGGAGAGTCGGGGTTGATCCGTGGGACGCTCGCGCCATGAAGCCGCAAGCTTGGGTCAATGAGCTGCGCGCGGACTTGGAAAACGGCACGACCTATGCGTGGACGAGCATCCCGCCGTTCGTGGTGCGCGAATTGAAGCGCCTCGGGTACGACGGGATCAGCGACACTGGTGGGAAGTTCACCGACCTTGGCCACAACGTATGGATTCCGTTCTCGCCCGATCAGGTGAAGTCTGCGGTCGGTGCCCGATTTATGCGGCGCGGCTTCATGGGACACTTCCGCCGCGACCAGTCTGACAACATCCTGAACCGGCCGGAGATTCAACAGCGCATCAAGGCGCTGAACACGATCCGCCGATTGAAGCAGGGGTACTTTGGGCCGAACATCGAAATCTACGGGAGCTTGCGCGACCTACCGCGCGACTTGGCGCGACAGGCCGAGGCCGATGGCATCCCGATCAACAAGATCGGCGGCTTCTATTGGAATGGCACGATCTACCTCAACTACCTGAACGAAGCCGGGGTGTTCGACGAAGCCGACCTCACGGAATCGTTCTTCCACGAACTCGTGGGCCACCACGGCTTCAACGTCCTGTTGTCCGATCAGGAGTGGCAGGAGATCGTGGACGGTATCTGGCGCGACATGCCGGATCGCGTGAGGCTCGAAGCCGAGAATGCGGAACTGGACATCACTAATCCGCTGCATCGGCGCTTGGCGGCCGAGGAAGTGGTAGCTCGCATGGCCGGCGAGATGCTGGCCGGCCACAAATTGACCAAGCTGGAACAGAACGTGTGGCAGCGCGTGGTCGCCGCGATCCGTCGATTGCTGGACGCGATGGGGATCGTCAAGTATTACGACGACCGCAGGATCGCCGGCATCATAAGGCGCGCACAAGACCTGCTTCGCGAGCCCGGACACGAGGCGGCACGCAGGATCGCTGGTCGGGCGCTCTACAAGAAGCGCAAGGGCATCTACAGCAGTCGCCTGATGGATTTCCTAGAGTCCGACATGGCTCCGAACGTGGCGTCGGCGACCGAGTGGAAGCAGTTGCTCGCCTCTCACAGCGGCAAGTCCTTCCCGAAGGCGGAACTCGAATGGAGTCAGTTGGAGTCCCTGTTGTCATCGGATGGGCCGACGTGGAGTGACGCGCTCGGTGACACGTTGCGCAACTGGTATGGAAGATCACAGAACACCAGCGGCAAAGAGGGGGACCACAGGTTCAGCGATCCGCATGTGCTGGCCGAGAAGTGGGGCGCACCGCCAGAGGTACGGAAGATCATCGACGAGCTGGATCGTGTCACGTCTATAGAGCACGGGAAATCGCTCGTGGGTTTGCTGTCCGCGACCGAAGAATCCATTGCTTCTGAGGCAGGCAACCTCGCGACGCGCATGTGGCGCTCGCGGACCACGGTGGAAGTCACGCCGGAGCTGATGGACCGCTTCTATGAGGCATACCGCGCTGGTCGAACGCAGGATGACATCTTCACGTATCGGACCTCGGCCGCTGCAGACTTAATGCGTTCCAACAGCGATGAGAAAGTGGAGCTGTTGACGGAACTACTAGGGGAGAATCCCGAGCTGTTCCTACATAGCCAAGGTGTAGAGCGCGCCAAGACAGAGGGGTATCGCTTCCTCACCCCATCGGATTTCAGCCGCGCAGGGTGGGGGCGGTTTGTATATGCTCCTGTGTTCAGCGAAAGGGCTGAGAAGCGTATCCGCTCCGCGTGGGATAGAAGGCACAAGGCACTGAACGATGACGTGATCGCGCACTATAGCGCCACGGGCGAAATCGCGGGCGTTCAGGTGCGGGCCGACTACTACCCTGACGGTGAGATGTGGGAACTGACGTTCCCGTCCGCGCCGACGATGTTCACGGAGCAGGGGTTGAGCAAAGCCGTCGGCACCCCCGACGTAAGCGCCACTCACGATGTCGTAGCTTCCGACATTATCGCCTCACTGCGCAGTACCCTCACGAAGCTGCGCGACGCGATTCGTAATTCCGAGCGCCCGCTGACCGAGCTGATTGATCGCGAGACGACCGATTCCGTACTGCAGGCAATAGAGCTTGGCGGGAAACAGGGCCGCGCGCTGGCGATTCGCATGAGCCAACTTCCTCGCGAAGTGCTTTTGGACCGGGCCTACGATGCGTTCCCCGACATCGAAATTCGCCCGTCCGGACCAGCGACGCTTAGTGGCGAGATGAATGAAGAGTTCGACGGCTTGCTTGAAGACGATCTCGATGAGATCGAGAGGAAGCTACGTGAGGCACTCGCAGAGAACCAGAAGGAATACGAGACTACCGATGCGGAGATGGAGGCCCATGTCGAGCAGTACATAGCCGACTTGTGGCCGGAGTACGTCCCGGACGCCTACACGGCAATAATCGACGAGGATGATGCGGACGCGGTGCAGGAAGTGGCCGCTCGGCTGAAGCAGGAACACGTTACCGAAGAAGCGTGGCGGCACTTCCAAGAAACCGAAGAACTGCCGCGCTCGGCCTCCGATTTCACATCGGCGGGCGTGAAGATGCTTGAGGATGTTGAAAGCATCCAAGACCAGGCCAAGGAACTCGCGCGCGAGGTAGCCTATAGAGACCCGCCCAACCTTTATCATCGCGATTCAGAAGCCGAGGTATACGGCTTCTACATTGATCGCGAGATCACAGAAGAGAGCGATTCCGGCACCGAGTGGGTGCATGTCAAAGTCAGTATGTCGTGGGATCTTAGGCGCGCGTTGGAGTTGCCGGAGGGCGCGACTAGAGAGTGGCAAGCGAACTTCGAGGATGCGCGTGAGGCCGATGAATGGGCCGCCGAGACGATCCTTCGTGCGCGTGATCGGTTGCGCCTGCTCGTTGGCACTTCCACGGAAGGCCAGAGTGAAATCGGTTATCACGACAAGGGCGATGCCGAGGCACTTCTGACCTTGGAGCGGCCTCAATACGCAGAATATCGGCTGAATCGTGGCGCTGGTAGGCCGCTCTACGGGGAGCGCCTTTTCGGGTGGCGGAATGCGCCGGCAAGCGCGGACTTCCCCAGATACCGTGGCGGTCATTTTTCCGATATCCCCGAGGTGCCAAACCTTCTGGCCTTTACGCGCTTCGAGATTCTCAAAATTCCGGATGGTCGCGACATCCTGTGGATCGACGAGACGCAATCCGACTACATTAAGCAACTCATAGACGCCATGCGCGACTATGTGGCGGCTAAGGAGAAAGAAGCCCGTGCATTGGCAGATGTCAGGGACTACATCAACTCACCGCTTCTGGCGGAAGCCATGGGTCCGCTCCTGCGGGCTGAATTGTCACCCGAGGGATTTCGGAGTTACGTGGAGATCGCCGCCCAATTCGACAATCAGGATTGGCACTACCTTCGCGAGTACCTGATAAGCCGCCTTCGGAGCCTCGAAATGGTGCCCGCGGACATCGAGTCGTCTGAGTCATGGTTCCGAGCATTCGTTAGGCAGCAGGCTAAAGTTAGCCTCCGCGAAGGGGATGTTGACCCGAAAGTCATTTCGTTATTCGACTGGACCGCGTTCAAGGATCATCTCGCAACCCACTTTAGCCGCAAACGGCTTTGGATGAACACGGTTAGCGACGAGATTTTGCTCAAGCTAATCAGACATGAAAGCGGCAGTGTTGCGGAGCTGCCGCCGGTGTATGCACTTCTGCGCGCCTTCGCCACTGTATATTCCAGTGATGCGGCGGGCGGCCTAGAGAGCGAAAAAGAGGAAGCCGCGAGGGTAATGCCGAGAGCGCAAGCCGTTCGCTTGGCGTCGTTGCGCGAACCGTCCACGAGCGATGAAGACCTGCACCGGAAATTCCAGAGGGTGCAAGAGTGGAAGCTCGATGCGGACCACTACAATGACGTGCGAAACAGATATGAGAATGCAGACGGCGACGAGCGCGCACAATTAGAGCCGCGTGTTAATGAAGTAACTAAACAGTTCTACGACAAGTGGTATCGAGACGCTGGCGAATCAATGCGGGACATTTATCCCGATCCGCCATCGAGCGTCTTTTACGATGCACTCGACGTGTACTACGACCCACACGCTAATGTGTGGGCGCCGCAGGCGCTCATGGATCGTCTTGAGAGACGTACCCGTGAGATGCATGGCAGCATGAGAATCGTTCTCCAACTAGGGGTAAGACGCGCCGAGAAGCCGCCGCCGTATCCGCCGATGAAGCGGTACGTGCCGATGCTCTTCGCATGGGCAGTCGATTTCGCCGCGAAGCACAACCTCGCTGGTGTCGGAATGTCGATGGGGTCCATGCACGGAAAGCGGTGGCGCTCAACGACGGGCAAGTATCAGAACGTGGCCGTCAGTGGAGCCGTGTTTGGCCGACGCGATATTCCTGCGTTGACCAATGAGGTCATTGCGCCCGGGAGGTTTTGGCTAGACACGATCCTTCTGGAGGCCAATCCGAACCTAACGCTGGATCATGAATTCATAGGGAACGACGACTACTTCGGAACAAGGGACGAGATCAACACCAATCTCAACAAGCATGGCGGACTCGTCCGGTTGCAATGGAGCTTCACGAGGAAGCCTTCGGACGCATCCGTCGGGAAGCAAATGGTGACATTGCGTTCGCGAATCGCCGGGTGGGTTGGCGAACACGCGGCCGCCGCGCTGAACGACAAGATCACGGACGCCTACAAGCGGGCGCTTAGGTTGCGCGGCGAGCGGGCGGTGGGTGTGCTTAAGGGAGAAGATATTCTGGCCGATCCGGACGTGTGGGATAACACGCCCGCAGAACTGGACGCGATTAAGAAGGCGATGGCGCGCGCCACGCCGAATGAGGGGCGCGTCAATCTCTTGCGAGAAAATCTCGCGAAGGCCGAGAAAGACCCGAAAAGAGCGAAGCAGGTCGCCGGTATGCGCGCCGCATTGGCACGCGCAGAAGCGGAGTTGACGAATGCCGCGGCAACTCCGCTGTACTACGTGGTGGACTATCTCAAGCGCGGTCCAAAGAAGGGGCGCGTCCACACTATCGGGTACACGTCAAAGGACGAGGCGGACAGCAAGATTCCCGGCGTGGTGGAAAAGCTGGCGCAAGTGTCCGACTTCGACGACGCCTCGGACATGCTGCATGGCGTAGATGTCGCGGTAGGCGGTAACGTCCCGGTCATTTGGGCGCCGACGGCCGAACACGACAAGTCGTTGACGATTCACTACGGCAACATGGAGAACTACAACAACATCGGGCTGCGCGACATCGACCGCTTCTTGCGCCAGTACGATGCGAAGATGACCCGCGACGCGGCAATCGTCATGGACGGGCTCACGAGAGAGTCGGCCGTCCAGTCGGGCCTCGTGCCGATCCCGATTGGCGAAGAACGGCCGCCAGAAGAGGGCGTGAGACTTAACGAGGAGGTCTGGTCAAGACTAGAGGTTCGTCAGGCGCTTATGAGGCCCATGTCCCCCGTAACCGGCGAGGCACTGCTCGCGCGTTACGAACGAATCGTGGATGAACACCCAGAGGTTGCCGGCCAGCGGCCTGACGTGGAGCCGAAGAAATTCTACCTGCTGGTGATGTACGGGAGCTATCAGGGCGAGCCGATCGGCTTCATTGATACGCGCCATGGCCACGACAGTCCAGAACTCGCCGAGGCCGAGAAGCCTAGATTCCTATTGGACACGGTGCTGCCGACGGTGCGCACGATGGACGTGGGTCAACAGACGTGGTTGTTAGGCAGGACCGGAATTGACCCGACCTCGTGGCCGACCGAATCGGTTCGCAGTGCATTCTGGTCTCAGCCGGTTCACATGATGGGCCGCCTCGTCCTGTTCGATGATGCGCCGAAACTCAAGAAGGCGTCACTGGACGACGAAGGCTTCCCGCTTGTGATGCACACTCGCTGGCGACGAAGGGCCGCGGCGCTCGGTGCTCAGGCAACGGGCTCGCCGACCTTCGATCTTCCGGAGCCGTCGCGGTGGTCGGCGTTGTGGGCGCAACTGGTGTACTACGCGCAGAATCGGTTCATCGACCTGTTCCGCACGCAGAAAGCGGTGGCGGCGTGGCGGCGCGGCGTGGGAATCAGCGACGCCGAGGACGCATACCTCAAGCAGACGCTGTTCCCCGGCCGCGCGGAGGCCCGCATCGAGGACTACGAGAAGCAGTTCGTGGACCCGCTTGTCCAACTCATCAAGCGAAGCGGCTACGATTGGGGGCAGGTCGAGCAGTTCCTTTATGCGCGCCACGCACCGGAGGCGAACGCGCGCATTCGTTTCATCACGCAGAACGATCCGCGGTACTCGTCTGGCATGAGCGACGCGGAAGCGGCGGCCGTCATGTCCGACTTGGCGCGTGCCGGCGACATTCGCAAGCTGTACGAGATCGGCGCCTTCGTGGACCGCATGACCAAGTGGGCGCGTGACACGATGGTCGCCGAGGGCCTGCAAACGCCGGAGACCATCGCCTCGTGGGAGGCGACCTACAAATACTACGTCCCTCTGAAAGGGTGGGCCGGCGAGCCGGATGCCGGCGTGATGGCGCGCAAAGGCAAGGGCTTCGACACGGGCGGGAAGTTTGTCAAGGCCCGCACCGGGCGGACCACGCTGGCGGGCGACCTTCTCGCGAACATCGTGGCCGAGGCGCACTCGACGATCATTCTCGCCGAGAAGGCCAAGGTCGGTCGGGCGCTGTACGACTTCGTGACCAACACCCCGGCGCCGGACCTGTGGACCGTGAACGAAGTGGAGTACACGCGCTACCTCGATCCGGTGACTGGACTCGTGCGCTCGGGCGTCAACCCGTCCTACAAACTCGCCGACCACGTGGTGCGCGTGAAGATCGGCGGGAAGGACTACCACATCACGTTCAACCCTGAGCGGCCAGAAATGTTGCGTCTGGCGGCGGCGATGAAGAACCTGTCGGCCGCGGAGATGGGCAAGTTGCTCGGGTTCCTGCACGGGATCAATCGTTACCTCTCGGCGATCAACACGTCGCTCAACCCGGAGTTCCTAGTCACCAACGCGCTGCGCGACCTGCAAACAGCGATGGTCAACCTGACCTCGGAAGAGCGAGGCGACATCCGTCTAAAGATTCTGCGCGACTGGCGCAAGGCGTGGTGGGCCGTGCGCCGAGGCGAGCAGGGCAAGTCGGGGGAATGGGCGGCCGAGTGGGACGAGTTCAAGCATCTCGGCGGTAAGGTGGGGTGGCTGCAAGCCTATGACTCGCCTGCGGACCTATCGCGGGAGTTGCAGCGCAAGTTGGGGCCGGATGGATACGTGGCGTGGACCGGTGAGCAGTTGCGCGCCGTGGGCAATGTCATCGAGCGCGAGAACGTGGCGGTCGAGAACGCCGTGCGTCTCGCGACCTTCGTGCATCTGAAAGGCGCGGGATTGTCGCCTGAGCGTGCGGCAGCGGCGGCCAAGAACCTCACGGTGAACTTCAATCAGCGTGGGGCGGCCGGTGTCGTGCTCAACTCGCTGTACCTGTTCTACAACGCGAGCGTGCAGGGCACGGCGCGTCTGTACCAGACCGCGAAGAGCCGCAAGGGGCGGATCGTGCTCGGCGGCATGGTGGCCGCGGCGATTGCCATGGACATCCTGAATCGCATGATCGGCGGTGATGATGACGACAAGGAGCCGCTGTACGACAAGATTCCGGAGTACGAGAAGAGCCGCAACCTGATCGTCATGCTGCCAGAAGAGCTGCGCTGGAAACGCGATGACGGGTCCGCGGTGAGCTATCTCAAGGTGCCGATGCCATACGGCTTCAATGCGGTGTACTACACGGGCACAGTGCTCGGGAAGTACGTGGACTACGGGATGATCGGCAATCGCAGGCGGCTGAACTTCGGCGGTGATGCGGCGGAAGTCATGTCCGCGTACCTCGGTGCATTCAGCCCGATTGGCGATGCCACGTCGCTGTCGCAATTCCTGCTTCCGACGCTGGCCGATCCGTTCGTGCAGTTGTACGAGAACAAGGCGTGGTACGGCGGCAAGATCATGCCGGAGCCATCCGACTTCGACCAAGCGCCGCCGCCTGATTCGGAGCGGTACTTCGACACGGTTCCGGTCATGTGGCGGGAACTGGCGCGCGAGCTGAACGAGATCACTGGTGGCACGGAGGTTACGCCGGGCAAGGTCTCCATCAGCCCTGAGACGTTCCAGCACTTCGCGGACTTTATGACGGGCGGCATGGGGCGATTCCTCACCTCGGCCGCAGACATGCCGATCAAGGCGCTCGACCCGATGGAACACCTCGCCACTCGTGAAATGGCGTTCGTTCGCAAGGTGGTGGGCCAAATTGGCGACCGGGAAACGCAGGAGACGTTCTACGGTCACATGAGCGAGATCGCTTACGCCAAGAAGGAAATCGACGCGATCTACCGGATGGGCATTGCCACGCAGGAGGGGCAGGAGCGACTGAGCAAGGTGGCGCTCATGTACCCCGTGGCGCTTAAGATGGTGCGCGAGGCGTTCCCGAACTACGCGCGGACATCGAGCGACGAAGACTTGGATCGCAATATCGTGCTGCGCGACCTCAAGCAACGCGCGACCTCGGTGGGGCCGGCAAACGCGGAACCGCGCCCGCGGCTCGGGCTGCGCAAGTCCATCACGGGCGTTCTCGCGGATGCGAGGGGCGAGATCAAGCGGTTGGAGCGACGCGCCGGCGCCATGCCTGAGAAGGAGCGCGTAGAGCGCATTGAGGCGCAGAAGAAGATCATCCGCGACACCATGATCGAGTTCAACCGTCAGTGGAACGAAGTCGAGGACGCGACCTATGGCGAGCGCAATTCCGGCAAGTTGTACGAGTTGCTGTCGCCGCTGATTTCAGGCCGGTCCAAGGCCGAGGCCGCGAAGTCGCTGACGGAGGCGGGCTTCACGAGCACGGGGCAACTCTTCGCCTCGCTGCCAGCGGCGACGGATCGGTTCGCCCGTGAGTTCTTTGAGATCGAGGCAGCGAGGGGCGCCGCATGACCGGGCTGACGTTACTCAGGGATCACCGGGATGGGCGTTGCACGCTCGGGCGACTCACATTGCCGGACGGTGCAGTGCTGCACACCATCGAGCGGACATGGGTGCCGAATCAGCATGGCGGCCGGTCTGGTGAGAAGCACGTATCCTGCATTGCGCCGGGCACGTACACGCTGCGATCGCACACCCGGCCGTCCGGGGATCGCGTGTGGGCGCTGGTGAACCCGGAACTGGACGTGTACTACCTGCCGTCGGACGTTCCCGAGGGTCGCGAAGATGCGACACGGACCCTGATCCTCATTCACGCCGGGAACTTCTGGTATGACATCATCGGCTGCATTGCGCCGGGCCTGAGTCGCAACATGGCCGGCCCGAACGGGACGTGGATGGTAACATCCTCGCGCCTCGCCATGAGGGCAGTGCGAGACTCATTGCGAGGGGTCAATGCCCCTTGGATTCGCATCGACGAAAATTTGTGAACCTGACAGGAGGACGACATGAACGCAGGTGACGTGATTGGACTGGTGATTGCGGTGGTGGTTCTGTACTTCGCCGGCCGGTACGTGTATCGCCGGCACCAGCGGAAGAAGGCCGAGCATCAGAGCACGGGGTCTGGCGGGGGTGGCGCCGGTGGCAAGACTCACTACGATCACAGGTGAGCCGGAGGCGCATCGTGATGCGTGGAGCGCACCATGGTCTATCGCCTTCTGAACCTCATCAGGCCACCTAGCGAAATGACGCCGGATAGCTTGCAGAACTGGCGCTGGAACATGGTGATCGCGATGCTGGCGTTCGGCGTCTTCGCCGGGTGGAGCGTGTCGCCGTTCGGATTCGTGCGCGCCGATGAAGTGGACGCGAAGGTCACGGCGGCGATAGAGCCGGTGCAACAACAGATAAAGAACCTGCAAGCCAAGTTTGACGCGACAGCAGCCGAGACGAAGGAGATCAAGCAACTGCTCCTGCGCAAGCTGATCGAGGATAAGGTGCGGGACATCCGGAACGCCAAGAGGCAGCAATGCAAAGCGAGCGACTTGGAGACGGCCGCGTATTTCCGTGACCTCGTGGCCGAGGGCGTGCTGGATTACACCGAGTTGACCGGGCGGGAATACCGTCCGCCGTCCTGTTCGGAGCTGTAAGCGGGGGACGATCATGACCAATGACCGAATGACCGGGATCATGCAGTTCGCGCTGACCATCGTGTTCACCATCGGGTTCTTCGCGGTGGCCTTCATCGTGACCTTGGGCCGGGCGAAGATCGACCCTGCACTGATTCGCTTGGCGGACACCCTATTCGGTGGGATGCTTGCGATCCTGACGCAGCAGTCGGCGTACTGGTTCGCGCGCCAGCGCAACGCGGTCGCCCATGAGGGTAAAGGGGGGGAGCATAATGGATAAGGGAGTTCGACCATGCGCATCTCGCCGTTGGAGCTGGTCATCTTCGGTCGCGTGTATCGCTTCGTGGGCGGTTATCGCGCTTTGTCTTGGCCTATCTCCATTGGCACGCGCATTCCCGCGCCCGTGATGGGCGCGATCACGGTATTCGCGCGCACGGGTGGCGGGCACGTCGGCTTCGCGGTCGGGCGCAACGAGCACGGCGCGCTGATGATCCTTGGGGGCAACCAAGGCGACCGAGTCAGTATCGCGGCGTTCGATCCTGCGCGCGTGCTCGGCTACGTCTGGCCACCCGGTGCGCCGTATTCAAGCCAGCCGCTCGCGCGGTACATGGGCAACTATCCGCTCAGCCAGAACGAGGCATAGCATGGACACCGCAACGAAAGTCTGGCAGTTCATCGTCGGCGCGTTCGAGTATCTGATCGCGCACGCGCAGTTCGGATCTGTCGTGGTCGGCACGCTGGCGGCGATCTCGATCACGCAGGTCGTGAAGATGGGCGTCATCCAGTGGGCGCCGCGCAATGGCGGGCGGGGGCTCTGGTACTCGGTGCAGTTCGTGATCGGGCTCGCGGTGACGTGGGCGAACTGGCGCACGCTGGCAGGCTTCTCGTGGGCGCTGGCGGTCGGCGGGCTGATCTCACCGGGGCTGTACACCATCGGTACGCGCGTGCTGTTCAAGTTCCTGCCGGGAGCCGAGGCGGCGATCTCGGCGAGTCCCAGAACGGGTACCGCCTGATGGGCGCGGGACGGGACATGGCGAGGGCGGCCGACCAGGCTGCACCGCATCATGACGTGCTGGAGAACTTCAGAGACCAGTTGATCGTGGCATTTCTGAAGCGTTTAGCCGACAAGGACGGAGTTTTCAACATCTCTGTAACGGAGGTCGATGCTACCGGGGATTCCATAGTGTCTTTCGCCGTGCACCGCAGCCCAACCGGCCAAATGTTCCAGTTCAAAGTGAGCAAGAAGCAATGAGCGAACGAGAGTTGACAGATGGCAGCCCCGTGCCAGAGGACGGAAGCCATCTAAAGATTCAGTCGAACGGCCAGCAACGTGGATACGTGGTGCTGACGCCGGAGGAACGGGCGAAAGGCTTCGTGAAGCCGCTGCGCAAGTCATACGTCCACGCCTACCCTAGCGAAATTGACCGGCAGATCGGGTGCGGAGGTCAGACCACGATGGGCCAAGCGATCGCCGAGACCTACGCGCGCGACCCTCGGTTCTATTCCGGCACGTTCTGCGTGCATTGCAAGACGCACTTCCCGCTGCGCGAGTTTATATGGGACGGTGGGGGCGAGTTGAACGGTGAGCCCATGGACCCCGATTTGCAGGATGCATGGCTGCTGGAGACGCGAGCACGCCGTAAGGCAGAAGCCGAGCAGCGCCGATTGCGACGCATCGCCGAATTGAACGCGGAACTCGCGCAATTGCAGTCCACGCCGAGGCAGCCGTGATCGGATCCCTCGCTACCGCGCTGACGTGGCTCAAGGCGTTCAAGGGCCCGTGCCTGATCCTTGCGGCCGTCGCCTTCCTCGGTGGCGCAGGGGCCGCGACATGGGCCACGCGGGCCATCATGCGCGGCAACGTCGCGCGGGCCGAGAAGCAGATCTCGGACTTCCGCGCCGAACTCGCCACCCAATCGGCCAGCATCGAGCGCCAGGCGGCTGAGCGCCAGCAAGCGGCGGCCGACGCACTGCGAGAACGGGATCAGTCCATCACGTCCGCTGTCGACGCCATCCCCGCCGAAGTCGCCCGGCTGATCGCGCCGCAGTTCGCCAAACTTCGGGAGTCAGTCAATGAACCGCGCTTCGATTGCCTGCGTATCAGCCTACCTGAACCTTACCTTGATGGGCTGCGCCGGCCCGGTGGCAGTGCAGCCGCCCCGGATCGTTGAGATTCCGGTCCCCGTGCCGCAGCCTGCCGCCTGCAAGCGGTTGCGGGCGGTCACTCTGCCGGCTGGATCCACGGCTCAGGACGTGATTGAAGAGCAGCACCGGGTCATCGTCGAGTACGAAGAGCAGGTCAAGCAGTGCGCGCGATGACCTCGGCGACCTTACCCGGCTCAAGCCGTAACGCGTAGTCAGCCGATTCCGGCGGGAATCGCAGCGTGACCGATACTCGCCCATGGGTCAGCCTGCGCACGGCTGTAATCGCGCCACGTAGCGCCCCGTCGCCTCGGGTGGCGTGGTAGTGCTCGATGCGGCATTTCGGACTGCAGTAGACCTGATCGGCCCGGCGTGGCTCAAACTCTGCCGAACAGTGCGGGCAGGTGGTCACGGCTTGAACTCCACGACCTTCGGTTTCTCCGGCGCCGGAAGCATGGCCTGCGCGCGGTCGATCAGGCGCTCACCCGTCGGCAGCAGCATGTGCGGCATGAACGCTGCATCGAACGACATCACGCCGCACTCGATCGCTGTAACTTGCCCCTTCACCCAATCTCGCAGCACTGAGCACACCGCTGTCCGTCCGATGTCTAGCGCCTTCTTGTCGTAGGCTTGGCGGTTGCCGCTGCGATACGCGGACCACGGATGAGCTTTCTGCCAAGCCGCCGCATACCCCTTCCAGCTCGCTTCCAGACTGATCTGCCGCTCGCGCCATTTGAACTGCACAATCGTCACGCCGCGCTCGGCGTCGATCATCGTGCCGAAACTTTGGCAGCCGAACTTCGCGAGCGTGCGCTGAACTTCGACCAAGGCGCGGTCACCGCTTGTGGCGGTTTCGTAGGGCAGCGTGCTCAACTCCCTCCTCCCTTCATGTGCTCGGCCTTCTGCCGTTCCAACAGGAAATTGTGCGCCAGCGCGTAGGCATTCGGGCAGATGTCGAGCAGCACTTCGAGCAGGGCTTCGGCGTCGGGCACGAGTAGGTCTACAGGCTCCTCGGTGCTCAGCATGATTCGACCGGACGACAGGTAGAATGGCTGCGGCAGTTCGATAGTCGGCTCGCGGAAGGTGATCATATGTTCCACCCATGAGCACGCGCCGCTGCAAGATGCCAAGTGCGCTGCCCAACCGGTCCGCGCCCGAGCCACGCGCACAGTTTGTTGACCACAGCCACTGTCGGCAGGCGATTGCCGTTTGCCAGATCACAGATATACGAGGGGCTGTAGCCCGTACCCTTGGCAATCTGCGCCAACGTGTGATGCCGGCGAATTTCTGTCAGCATGTCGATGAACGTCGGCGGCTCGCGGAAGGTGGTCATGTGGCCTCCCATCTATTCAATAGCTTCTGATACTCGCTCTGGCCCTTGTCCTTTGGGTAAGGCTTGAACGCGATGCACTCCCATCCCGTAAGTCCCGCCGACTCCCACCTTAGCGCGGCGTGTTTGCGGCGGATCACGATGTGACCTCGAATTGCCCGAGCTGATCGAATGGCACACGGAAGCCCGCAGCGTGCTTGTGCCCGCCGCCGCCATACTGTGCGGCGATCGCGCTCACATCGGCACCGCCCTCTCGACTGCGCAGGCTGAACACCCGCCCCTCGGGCGTATCCCAGTAACAGCCAGCGAAAGGCTCGCCCTCCGCCAAGAGATGACCCGCGTCGCTCGTGTACGTGTACGGCAGGTTGGCCATGAGCACACGCTGGCCGCCGATCAGCATCGGCCGCGTGACGACATTGACCAGCTCCTCGATGTCCTTGTGGTGCTTGCGCTCGATCGCGCGGCCCTCTTGCGCCACGCCATCGAGGTTGGTGTCGAGCGCCGTTGCCAACGCATCCCACTGCGAAAAGGTGTACTTGTGGCTGAAGATCGCCGCGTTGACGGCACGTGAGTCAGAGAGCGCAAATCGCCAGAGGTCGCGGTCTTCGACGTAATCGACGAGCACGGGGCGCTTCTTCCCGCGGAAGAAGTAATCCCACGTGAGGCCCGCGCCGCAGCGGGATGTATCGAACAACGCAGCGACTGGCAGCCCGCCCGTGTAGCGTCGCGCGATGCTCTCACCCTCGATCCACTCGCGCCACGAGGGCAGCGGCCCGGCAAAAGCCAGGTCATCGGCAGCGGTTTTGTGATGGTCGATGATGGCGATGGAACGCGCTCGCGCCGCCATGTCGCGCAGCACGGGCTCCTTGTACGAGAAATCGACCAGCAGCACGTCGCGGCCCGTCACGTCGGGCGGCGGGTTCTGATAGACGCCGGGGTGGAACTCGACCTCGATGCGGTTCTGCGCACAGAAAGCGCGTACCACCCACGCAGCGGTGAAACCGTCGGCGCAGTTGGCGTGATAGATGCAAAGAAGGTTGCGAAACACGGTATGCCTTTCAGTCGCCGGAGCCTTGTCACACGTGCGTCCTGCCTAGGCTCCCGCTGCGCTGCGCAGTACCGACCACGCGAACGCGCCCATGAGCGTGAGCCACAAGAGTACGAGGAACACCGAGAACAGGCGCGAGGCCAAGGAATTGCGTGCGGTCACGGTGTATTGATCCTCTTGTGAATGGTGATGCTGCTGCGGTCGTCATCTCGCGGCGGCGGCAGCACGACGCACCTGCGCTTGAGCGCCTTGCGATAGCGATCCCGCTGCCACTGCTTGCGCGCGGCGGCCAGCTCGGCGTTGATGCGGCGGATAAAAGCTGCGAGTGCCATCAGCGTCCCTCCTCCTTGTCGATCACGGCGCGGTGCTCGGCGCACGTCTCGCAGTCTCGGGCCACGTATTCGCCGCTGCGGGACGGATAGAGCGCCAGTCCGCTGCCGTTGCACTCCGGGCACTCGCGCGCGAGGCGTGCGGAGGTGGCGACATCCGGTGCGGCACGCCGCGTCCTCACGAACACGCCGACCGTGCGGCCGTTGATCGACTCGATCCGGCAGTGCACCGTGCCGGTCTCCGTCGTGAACGCGCGGCAGATTTCGCCGATTTGTCGCGCGGTCATCTCCGGCGCGACGGTCAGCGAGTAGAGCGCCGCTTCCTCGACCATCTCGGCCGGGATGTCGGATAGTTCGGCCTCGTGCTCGATGTCCGCGTGCGCCTTGAGATAGGCCGCGTCGCGGTTGGTGATGACGTCACTCATGCGTGATCCTTTCGGACGATCTCTGAGATGAATTTCCAGTATTTCCTGCGGCAAGCGCGCGCATTGCGCACACAGTTGCCGACGGTGTGTGTCGCGGCGCCTGCGGCGCGCCAATCGCGCGCGTAGTACATCCACTGTTCGGACCGCGAGAGTTCGCGGCCGGCGCGGAATGCGCACCATGCGTCGTTGCGCAGGTAAAGATGTGCGCGTCTCACGGCGTCACCTCGACCAACTCGCCGCTCTCGCTTACGCCGTACCACGTCTCGGCCTTGATGTTCTCGCCGACGTAGCCGACGACGATGCGATTGCGCTTACCGTCGTGCCAGCAGAGAGCGATGCAGCCATTTTTACCGGAACTGGCGCGGCCACGTAGCCCCGCGACCATGGAGATCGTGTCCGCGCCG